>Ga0206803_1002_pt1 | contig 85000 bp, 63 predicted proteins | sample Alteio_BWOrgCont_61_FD_152909 | JGI IMG/M metagenome (GOLD analysis project Ga0206803, IMG submission 152909) | Enriched cells from forest soil in Barre Woods Harvard Forest LTER site, Petersham, Massachusetts, United States -... | ecosystem: Environmental > Terrestrial > Soil > Temperate forest >... | reverse complement strand
TTATCGACACGGAGCTTGAAGAGCCAGCCGTCTTTTTCGGGAGAACGGTTGATGTTAGCGCACGAGGCTTTTAAATCTTGGTTGACAGCGATGATTTCACCTGCGACGGGAGAGTAGACGTCGGAGGCTGCTTTCGTGGATTCAAGCACGGCAATTTCTTCGGCGGCCCTAACAAATCTACCGACGACTGGCAGACATCGTTAACAAGTTCACGCGATTTTTTTTAGGCATCCATAAGGTTGTGAAATTGGCTCTTGCCTAAATTCCAGCGCAGAATCGCGAAATCCTTCCTATCGACAGTAACAATCTGCCCCGTTTTCAACACGTCTGCGAGCACAACCAAAGATGCGTCCGCTAAATCGATTTTAGCTGAATCATATTGACTAAGAATTTTCGAAATTTGGTCCAACCAATCACGAGGAAGATTAGGCAAAACCAATAGCGTTTTTACCTTTTGAAAAAAAGCCAAGGCGACAGAGAAATCTTTCCTGCTAGAAAGTAGCCAGAACATCTCCTGTACAACAAAAGACGTTGTATTCCATTCCAAATGAGTTATTTGCTTGGCGACTTTTTTGGCCTCAGCATGCAAACTATCTTCTGCATTGAAAAGAGCAACTAGAAATCCGGTATCGATAATTATTTTTTTCGAAGAACTAAGCACATTCTAGCTATTTTTTAAATAAAGCGTCTTTGTAGTTTTTACTAGTTACACCTGTTCCAGACAAACATCCAATCAGACCAGATTCTTCCAGGATATCGAGCCGGGATATTTTAGCTTTTTTAGATCTGTTAGCAACCGCTTTTTTCTTTGTCTTGCCGACACTCTTCTTCTTTGGCAAAACCCTTCTCTTGCTGCGAATAACCATAATCAACCTCTCTCAACCATCTACTGCTACCAGAAAGCACCTTTAAAAGTGTACGCAAACACGCTCAAATGGGCCAGGAAAAAATTGATTTCCCGGAAATTCCATGTTAATTTCCTGTTAATATAAAGGGGCACGACCAAGTCGATGTCTAAAGCTCTGCCGTCGCCGCACTCCACATATGAATTCTCACGTGTGGCCCACGGAGGTGTTGTATTGGCCTCTGTCGAGGAGGCTTTCGGCTTCGCCGGGATTATCGACACGGAGCTTGAAGAGCCAGCCGTCTTTTTCGGGAGAACGGTTGATGTTAGCGCACGAGGCTTTTAAATCTTGGTTGACAGCGATGATTTCACCTGCGACGGGAGAGTAGACGTCGGAGGCTGCTTTCGTGGATTCAAGCACGGCAATTTCTTCGGCGGCCCTAACAAATCTACCGACGACTGGCAATTCGACAAAGACGATCTCGCCTAATTCCTTTTGGGCATGGGAAGTAATCCCTACAGTACCAATATCGCCTTCTACGTTGATCCATTCGTGCGACTCTGTGAATCTCATAGCTTCTCCTTGGAGGGTGTTGACATTTTAAGTTTCTGTCGATTTTGGGGTTCTTTTGAGCCGATTTTCGATTTCAAATAACGGGGGTAATATCAACCTCACGTATATTACCCCCATTATTTGAATCGAAAAGCGGCCAAAATAATCCCCAAAATCGACGAAACCTTAAATTGTCAACACCCTCTTAACTTTTTAATGGCATACTGGCCCAAAGCGCTGGATACTGCGCAATTTGGCAACTCTGCGAAGAAATCGAAAAATGCTGGGCGGGGCCGGTGGCGCGATTGATGCGATAGGCAAATCCGAGGTGGTCGCAAACGGCGGGATCGAACCCATATAAACAACTGGCCGGCAGGTCGACCTTCACGGTGTAATTCTTCTTGCCGAAAGAGACGTCGATGCCGATATCATCGGGATCGCACAGCGGCCGTTTATCATCGGCGCGCAAACGGGTGATCTCCAGGGCGCGCACGCCCTGTACTTCTACAGGTAAAAGAAGAAAGTGGTGGCAAAAGCGATGCGCATAGGTCGCTTGTTTCATATCGCGTGTATCGATGAAGATCTCGATGCTATCGCCATCTTCGAATTGGGGATAGCGGGCCTCTTCAAAAGCTACGTGTATATCGAATGCCAGCACAACTCCTTGAGCGTGTCCTTGCGCATACCATCCCATATAGACATCAGCAAAGACCTGTTCATCTAGTAACCAGGGGTAATAAGGCAGCTTGAACTGCCTGCGCTCGATGTCTTTCTTCTCTTTAATGTGCGCTACATCGCAGCGCACAGTAAAAAAGAATGCAGGAGATAGCGGGGGAAGGGTGTCGGTCACCTTCACAGGGTTTTCTCCTGGCTGGTCTCAGGCATGGCAAAAACAAGGGCATTTTTTGCCGTGATATCGGAGAGGAGCGCTTGCAGTATCGCCCGTTTGGCTTCTCCTGCCAAATGTTCCTGCCCCGCTTTCACCATTTCATCCACATTGGACGCTCCGTCGTTTTTCTTCTCCAATGACTGGATGAAGCCCCACTCTGCTGGCTGCAAAGCGACTACAGGCGACCATGTCAACGCTGGTTGTTCGAAAAGTGCTGGAAGGTGCAGGCCTTGCATATCTAAGCGGGTCATTTCTTTTTCCCGTTTGACGAGGCGCCATTGTTCGGAAATGCGGCCGGCATTTTGACCTGCGACCCAACCTGCTTCATTTTCTCCCCCGCTCAAAGCCGCTAAGGCCGTCTGCAAGTAAGAATGCAAACGGTACTGGGCATAGAGGTCGAGCGGCTGAGGAAAACGGGCATCCCCTTCTTGTTTTGGCCATTCCACCCCGCTTTCCTTGGCTTCGGATTCTATGGACTTCAGCAAATCTGCGTACAGATGAGCGCCGACGAAATCCTTGACATCAGCTAAAGGTTTAAAGACCCCATTCGAAATTTGGAAGAGCGAGGTGTTTTTTTTGCGTATTTCGGGATACGCAGCTTCCAGCTTTTTATCGAGAAGAGCATCCAGGGTGCCGTCGGAAGACGCTTCAGCTAGTTCAAGCAGTGTCAGCTCGGATGGCGGCTCCAGGAGTACAATCTCGTAAAAATGGTATCCATCTGTATCCAAACGATAGGGGTGCAAAGCAAGCGCATTTTCGCTCTTTAATGGTGCGCTTTTCAGAGCCGTATAGAGTTCGTCTCGATCGCGCACCCCGATGAAGGGGAGTTGTCCTCCCTTCTGGCGCAAACCAAAAGTCACTTCTTTTCTTTCGGCTTGTGCAAAAGCCGCTTCAATCCATTCGGGATGCTCCCGTACGATCGCTTCACGGGCCGACTTATTGATGCGGCTCCTTAGTTCAGACTCTAACGCTTCAAGAGCCGCGTAACGCTCTTCAATCGTAGCGCCGGCCACTTGGGCGAGTGCAGGAAACTCTACCTTGAGCTGCTGCCAGTGCGCATTGTCTATTTCCCATTCATATACTTGTTTCAGAGAAACGCGCGAGGCGAGTGTGTCGAAGGTCACTTCGGCAATTTCTGCCCTGTAGCGGTACAGCGCTAGTTCAGGAGTTCTGCCCTGAACGTCCATGGGGGTAGCAAACAGGTGAGGAAGATTTAAGGAAGCGCTAGGTTTTTTTCCTGGGGAAATAGCAATGCTATCCAGATAAGTTTGCAGTTTGAGCAAATCGCGGAAATTCACAAGACGCAGCGCTTCTGGCAAAGCATACGTATTCACGCGTAATTTCTCGCCGGCAAATTCGCTGAATTGCCGATAGGCCGAACCATCGAGGACCATGGCCGAACCGATATCATCCATCATGCGGCGAAACGTTAGCACTTTTTGCCAAACAGAAACTATCCGCCTTTCGTCGCGATGCAAAAGCTGCACTTGATGCTGGTAGACGTTTTGCAGCTCTTGCTGGGTCAGCTCCCGCTCAGAGGCGGTTTTCTTGATTCCGGCAAAAAAATTCTCGTGCAAGGATCTTCGCGCCTCCTCTTCGGAAACTTCGTAGCCCTGGCTGCGCGCCTCTGCGGCGCCGTTCAAGATGACCTGGGCGAGGACGCGCATGAGTTTTGGGCCGAGCCAATCTTCCAGGTTTTGAAATCCAAAGAGGTTTAAATCAGCATGCTCAAGCCGCGAGTCATGGGTGATCCATTCATACTGCTGCTCTTGGAACATGAGTATGCGGCGCAAAACATCGGAAGGCAGCTGCTCTTGTTCTAAATAGAGATCGCCTAAAAGGCGTAAGGAATCCTCGCCTGCCGGAGTCCCTGCCAGCTGTTGGATCTTCTGTTTCGTCGATGGGAAAAATCGGCTCCAGACAGCTTCTGACGACAAAAATGGCGCTTGGTGGTGCGTATAGGGCCGGTAGGCGCGCACTCTGTCGACTCGCTCTTGCACTTCAGCCGAGATTTCAGAAAAACAAGATTTCGCTATGAGTGGGAGCAATCCTGTCTGTAGAAATTCCCGCTGGATGACGCCATCGTTGAACAAATTGGGCATATGCCCTTTTTCGAGCATTTGCCGGTCATTCGGAGACGTCGAAAGAAAGCGGGCGAGCAGATCGACCTCCTGCTGCATCAGGGGAGACTTATCGATGAGCGTTCCGATCCTGCGATCGGGGATCTCAGCTGGCGCTTGCATCGCCCCTTGAGTGCCGAAAAAACAGAAGGAGGCAATGATCACTACGGCTACAATGCCGAAAAAGAATTTTTGGTATTTGCGCAAAAATTGAAGCATCTGGTCTCCAGTCCTAACCTGAGTTTAGTAAGATTTCGCAAAAATTACCCGCTTGCGGCTCGGTTTGCCGCTGATGACACAGCGGCCGCTTTCTTCCGGCCCATCTAACGGGATACAGCGGATCGTCACATTGAGATCCTTTTTTACTTGGTTCTCGACGGCTTCCTCGCCGCTCCAATGGCACAGTGCAAAGCCCCCGTGAATTTCGGGCGACTCGGCATTCTTGGGCGTGAAAAAGGCGTAAAACTCTTCCTTGCTGTCGATGCGCTTGATATGGCTGTCCATAAATTGCTGCGCCTTACGGTACATCGCCATTTGCATGGCTTCCAGCACTTCGGGCAGTTTATCGAGGAGTTCGCTCCGCGCATGCGGGGTCGTCTCGCGATGGGGCATATCGCGCCGAGCAAGGAGAAAACGGTCGCCTGCAATATCGCGCGGCCCGATTTCCATCCGCAGCGGAATTCCCCTCTTGATCCAATGCCATGTCTTATCGCCGCCCCGCATATCGCGGTCATCGATGACCACGCCAATCGGCTTGCCGCCAAAGTTTTTCGTCCGAATGTCTTCTGCCATCTTGTTGCAATAGGCCATGACTTCGGCACGGGTTTCTTCTTTGTGGATGATGGGAATGAGCACGATATGCTCGGGCGCTACGCGCGGCGGCAGGACCAGCCCGTCATCATCGCTATGCATCATGATCAATGCGCCGACGACGCGCGTCGTGAGTCCCCAGGACGTTGTCCAGACATAGGCCTGCTGGCCGTCTTTATCATTGAACTTGATCGAGGCGGCTTTGGCAAAATTCTGGCCGAGGAAGTGGGAGGTGCAGGACTGAAGGGCTTTACGGTCCTGCATCATAGATTCGAGCGTATATGTGGCTACGGCTCCGGGGAACCTTTCGGCAGGCGTCTTTTCCCCTTTTATTACAGGGATAGCCAAGTATTCACATATCAATTTCTCGTAGGTATCGAGCATGAGCCTTGTCTCTTTCTCGGCCTCTTCGGAAGTCGCGTGGGCCGTGTGTCCTTCTTGCCAAAGGAATTCCGCAGTGCGCAGGAAAAGGCGGGTGCGCATTTCCCATCGCACGACGTTGCACCATTGGTTGATCAAAAGAGGCAGGTCGCGGTAGGACTCGATCCAACGAGAGAACATTTCGCCGATGATCATCTCCGAAGTAGGCCGGACGATAAGGGGCTCTTCAAGAGGGCCGGCAGGCACGAGCTGCCCTTTGCTGTCTTTTTCAAGTCGATGGTGGGTGACTACGGCGCATTCTTTTGCGAATCCTTCGACATGCTGCGCTTCTTTTTGGAGGAAGCTAAGCGGAATAAATAGGGGGAAATAGGCATTTTTATGCCCCGTAGCTTTTATCATGCCGTCAAGGGCGCTTTGGATCTTTTCCCAAATAGCAAAGCCCCAAGGCTTGATGACCATACAGCCGCGCACGGGAGAATGATCGGCAAGATCGGCGGCGCGGATCACCTGTTGGTACCATTCGGGATAATCTTGTTCTCGGGTAGGTTGGATAGCAGATTTATGTTGCATAGCTTTGAGTTTGGTCCACTAATGATTGATATAGGAGTTCCTGGATAGAGCGCCTGGCCTCTTCCAAAATTTCCGCGCTGGCGTCTACAGGTAAAAAAGCGAAGGTATAGGACTGCATCGCTTCTAGGACCCGGTTGCCGGGAAGCAGCCAGGATTCCAGGGATGCCAGTTGGGATATAGAAGGCCCTTTCAGGGAAATCGTCCCCTGATGCAAGAAACCTTGGCTTTTTTGCCGCTGCGCAGCCCCGGCGATCTTCCTGCCATGCAAGACCACATCGTATTTCGTGGGACGGGCCATGCAAAACCGCGAGCAAGTCGGATCGAGCGCAGGCGCGTCATCGGGAATTAGCGTTATTTTCTCCCGGCCCATGTATGTTTCGACCGCCTGGGCGACAGCACGGTTAATAAATGAGTAGTTCGCTAGGGTATTCTCTGAGAAAAATGGGACGCTAGAGGGAACAATGACGGAAAAAGCTAGATCCCATAAGTGGAAGACAATCCCCCCTCCCGTTGGACGGCGCGCCAGATCGATCCCACCCAGGGCCATGACCTCGAGATCGAGGTGCTCAGCCGGATCGATAAAATAGCCATACGTGACGCTCGGTCGCTCCCAGCGATAAAAATGAAGAATAGGTGCCGAGAGGGACTCGGCTTTTTCGAGCAGCTCGGCGTCGATGCCCATATTTCTGGCAGCGCTCGCAGAGCCGGTATCAATAATCTCCCACATATCCATATTCTTAAGGCTAAAACCCCAAATTCTATCACAGAGTAGAATTTTCTTATTTGATGATTTTCCACCACAGAGGGCACAGAGGAAGAGAGAAAGGGGAGGTGGGGTGTTATTATTGCTCTCTCCCCCTTCCCTCTTCCTCTGTGCCCTCTGTGCTCTCTGTGGTGGAATTCTTATAGATGGAGTTATCCAGCCCCCTTTTTATGGCGGTAAAAAATATTTGGACGAGCTCGTGGTTTTGCATCTGAATAGCAAAGCGACAATAAAATAATTGAAATTTTCAGGTTTTTTCAGCAATTACGATAAAATTTACTTGATTAAGTACCCCTGATTTGCCAAAAAAAGGTTCAAGACCTAAACTTAGATGGGGCTGCTGTACCAACAGCAATACCAACCATCGGCAGCGGAGCTCACATGTTTGACAAATTCACAAATCGCGCTAAGCAGGTCATCAAACTGGCCAAGAAGGAGGCCCAGCGCCTCAATCACAACTACCTGGGGACCGAACACGTCCTCCTGGGCCTGCTTAAGCTCGGACAGGGAATTGCCGTAAACGTCCTGCGCAACCTCAACCTCGATTACGACATCGTGCGTACAGAGGTAGAGCGTCTTGTAGGATTCGGACCGGAAATCCAGGTCTATGGCGATCCCGCCCTTACCGGAAAAGTGAAAAAGGTTTTCGAGAATGCCAATGAAGAAGCCGCCAGCCTTAACCATAATTACGTCGGTACCGAACACCTTCTGCTCGCACTCCTCCGTCAAACCGATGGCGTCGCTGCCCAGGTTCTAGAGAATCTCAACATCAATCTAAAAGATGTGCGCCGAGAAGTACTCAAAGAGCTGGAAACCTTTAACCTTCAATTGCCCCCGATGGGCATGGCCGGCGGCAGCGCTACAGGCAAATCTTCCCAGGACAAAGCCGGAATCAGCGCAGAAAAAACCCCTGCCCTAAAAGCCTATGGCCACGACCTCACGGAGCTATGCAGAGAAGGCAAGCTCGATCCCGTTATCGGGAGGAAAAACGAAGTAGAAAGGCTGATCCTGATTTTATGCCGCCGCCGCAAGAACAACCCCGTTCTCATTGGGGAAGCTGGCGTAGGGAAAACAGCGATCGTCGAGGGCCTCGCCCAGGCAATTGTCAAAGGCGATGTGCCGGATCATCTCGCTAAGAAAAAACTCATTTCCCTCGATCTCACGTTGATGATCGCGGGTACTAAGTACCGCGGCCAATTCGAAGAGCGCATCAAGGCCGTCATGGACGAGATCAAAAAGCACGGGAACATCCTGCTATTTATCGATGAACTCCATACAATTGTCGGTGCGGGCGCAGCTGAAGGCGCAATCGACGCCTCCAACATCCTGAAACCCGCCCTTTCCCGCGGCGAGATTCAGTGTATCGGTGCGACGACGATCGACGAATACCGCAAACATATCGAAAAAGACGCCGCTCTAGAACGAAGATTCCAAAAAATTCTCGTGGCGCCGCCTACTGTCGACGAAAGCATCCAGATCCTCCAAGGATTGAAGCCCAAGTATGAAGAGCACCACAAGTGCATTTATACGGATTCAGCCATCAAAGGAGCGGTCACAATGTCCGACCGCTATATCGCCGGCAGATTCTTACCTGATAAAGCCATCGACCTTATCGATGAAGCGGGCGCAAAAGCACGCATATCCATGATGCACCAGCCCCAAGAGATCACCAATCTCGAATTGGAAATCGAACAGGTCCGTCTCGGTAAAGAAGAAGCGATCGGCTCCCAGGAATATGAAAAGGCTGCCAAGCTGCGCGATAATGAAAAGACTTTGCGCGAAAGACTGCAAAAGATACACACCGAATGGGAAACGACAAAAGAACAAAGGCAAGTCATTGTCGATGAAGAAGATATAGCCGTCATTATCTCCAAACAAACAGGCATTCCTCTTACACGCCTGACAGAAGGGGAAACGGCGAAAGTCCTGAAAATGGAAGAAGCCCTCAAAATGACGATTATCGGACAGGAAGAAGCTGTCGGCACCGTCTGCAGAGCTATCAGGCGCAGCAGGGCTGATATCAAAGATCCGAACCGTCCTATTGGAGCTTTCCTATTCTTGGGTCCAACAGGAGTTGGTAAAACCCTGCTGGCACGTCAACTTGCGATCAATATGTTCGGAGGCGAAGACGCCCTCATCCAGGTCGACATGTCCGAGTACATGGAGAAATTCGCAGTCAGCCGCATGACTGGATCTCCTCCCGGATATGTGGGGCACGAAGAAGGCGGTCAGTTGACCGAACAAGTACGCCAACGCCCCTATTGCGTCGTGCTATTTGACGAAGTAGAAAAGGCGCATCCCGATGTCTTGAACCTTCTGCTGCAGATCCTTGAAGAAGGGCGTCTGACCGATTCTTTCGGCCGCAGGATCGACTTCCGCAATACGATCATCATCATGACCTCCAATTTGGGGGCCGATCTCATCCGCCGCTCGACAGAAGTCGGCTTCGCTGCTACGGAAGGCGTGCTCGATTACAAAACCATGCAGGAAAAGATCGACGGAGCCATCAAGAAACACTTCAAGCCCGAGTTCATCAACCGCCTGGACGGAGTCGTTATTTTCCGCCCCCTCGACAAATCCCATCTCATGCAGGTCATCGAACTCGAAATTGCCAAAGTCCGCAAGCGGCTGGAAAACAAACATATTCTTATCTCGCTCGACGCCAAAGCCAAAGAACTCCTTGTCAATAAAGGTTTTCAACCCGAAATGGGCGCGCGCCCCTTGCGCCGCATCATCGAGCAATTCCTCGAGGATCCTCTCGCGGAAAAACTTCTTACCCAGCCGGGCAAGCCCGCTAATTTGCGTATCAGCTCTGATGGAGAAAAACTCACTTTTGAGGAACAGCCTCCTCAGCCAGATGATGAGACGCACCTGGCCATCATCGGGCCTGCTGACAATACCGGCAGAAGCTAAAAGAAAAGACTATCGACGCAAAGACGCCAAGCCGGAAAGACGCAAAGGGGATTCATACATTTTAATTTTCTCTGCGTCTTTGCGTTGATATCATCCTCTTATGCTTATAGACACATAAATCCAATGGTATTTATTGCGCAATTTGCTCTATCAAAGTAAAATAAAATCTCCATTTATTTTTTAAACTCTTATTTTATGCAACAGACCGTCGTTGTCGGCATGTCGGGAGGCGTAGACTCTTCCGTCGCGGCTTTGCTTTTGAAGCAGCAGGGGTACCGCGTCATCGGTATGTTCATGAAGAATTGGGAAGAAGGCGAAGACTGTCCGGCGACGCATGAATTCGCCGACGTCGTCCGGGTCTGCCAGCAAATCGACATCCCCTATTACAGCGTCAATTTTGCTCAGGAATATCGCAGGTCAGTCTTCTCCCACTTTCTGGAGGATCTGCGCGCCGGGTACACGCCCAACCCCGATATCCTTTGCAATCGCGAGATCAAATTTAAAGTTTTTCTCCAAAAAGCACTAAGCTTAGGCGCTCAGTATTTAGCAACAGGCCACTATAGCCGCATCGAGAAGCAGCAATTGCTGAAAGCCAGGGATCTCAACAAGGATCAAAGTTACTTCCTTTACACCATGCGCAAATCGATTCTGGACAATGTGCTGTTTCCTCTTGGAGGCCTGGAAAAGCCAGAGGTCCGTGCCATCGCCCGGCAGCATGGCCTCGCGACCTCGGAGAAAAAAGATAGCACGGGGATCTGCTTTATTGGAGAACGAGATTTCCGCTCTTTCTTAAGCGGCTATATCGCGTATGAACCCGGCAATTTCGAAGATCTTGACGGCAAGGTCATCGGGAAGCATTTGGGAGTTGCCTATTATACGATCGGCCAGCGTAAAGGGTTGGATATCGGAGGGCCTGGCGAAGCGTGGTTTGTAGTAGGAAAGGATATGCAGCGCAACGTCGTGATCGTCGTGCAAGGAGCGGATCATCCCAGTCTTTATGCACATACTCTCATCGCGACCGATGCCACTTGGGTAGCCGAAGAGCCGCCTGGTCCCCCCTTTCGCTGCAAGGCCAAAGTGCGCTACCGTCAGGTCGACCAGGCATGCACCATCACCCATCTGGAAGAAGGGCGGCTGCATGTACACTTCGACGAACCCCAGCGCGCGATCACTCCGCGCCAGTCCATCGTCTTCTATCAAGGTGACATCTGCCTCGGTGGTGCGATTATCCTAAACGTACAAGGATGAAGATGCGAGTTGCGCCGATATGGAGTGCGGCGACCTGGCGCCGCTTTTCTTCTGTGCGACCTGGCGCACAGTGGCATCGACTTGTCGATGCCAGGGTTATCGCGCGTCTAGCCGCGCGAAAGAAAAGCGGCGCCAGGTCGCCGCACTCCATACCGTTGCTATTTGCCGTGGCGCAGGACGCTGTGGCGAGCTCCATAGACCGCATAAATAATGACCCCGATGACCATCCAGACTATGAGCTGCATCCAGGTAACGCCCGAAAGAGCGGACATCTCCAGCACACAGGTCAAAATAGCGAGTATTGGGATAGTAGGGCCCAGGGGTAGTTTAAATGGTCGGTGCACATCGGGCTGTTTGTAACGGAGGATCAAGATCCCTAAGCCGACAATCGCGAACACAAGAAGCGCGCTCATCGAAGTCAACTGCCCAAGGATTTCGACAGGGAAGATACCAGCCAAGAGCGCTGACACAAAAGTGACAAAGATCGTGGCAAAAAACGGCGTCTTGAATTTGGGATGCGTCTTGGCAAAGGCCTTTGGTAAAAGGCCATCGATTGACATAATGAAAAGAATACGCGCCATTCCCATGATCATGACCAGGATCACTGTTGTCAAACCAGCTAAAATCGCAATATTGACAACATAGCGGAGCCAAACGAATTTAGGTCCAAAAGCATTGACAACGACAGCAAAAGAACCGGGCACCCCCAGTTGCGTATAACTGACCGCACCGAGCAGGACAATGCCCACCAGAATATAGGCAAGCGTTGAAACACCAAGGGACCCTAACATGCCGATCGGTATGTCGCGCTGGGGGTTGCGCGCCTCTTGAGCGAGTGGCGCGACAGCATCGAAACCAATAAAAGCGAAGAAAACGACCCCAGCGCCCCGCAAGACACCGCTCCACCCGAATTGGCCGAATACGCCAGTATTTTCCGGAATAAGAGGTTTGAGATTGTCCCAATTGATGAAAGCTGCCCCGCAAATAATTAAGAGAACGATCACGCCCAGTTTGACAATGACGAGCAAGTTGTTGACGAAAGCGGCCGTCTGGACACCCCTGGCGACCATGTAGCCAATAATCAAAACGATGGCTACCGCTGGAATATTGAGAAAGTTCCCAGAAGCGGTCCAACCCATAGCAAGATCATAAGCAATGGGACCCTGCGACCAGGCGGCGGATATGTCCCATCCAATATCATGCATGAGGCTCACAAAATAACCGGACCACCCTGAAGCGACTGTCGTAGGGGAAAATAAGTACTCGCAAAGGAGCACCCACCCCATGAACCAGGCTGCTAACTCTCCTAATGAAGCATATGCATAGGAATACGCGCTCCCCGCAATCGGGATCATCGCGGCAAATTCTGCATAGCAAAGCGCGGAAAAAACGCAGACGATCGCGGCGAGCACAAACGAAATGAGGACACCGGGTCCCGCATAAGACGCGGCCGCCGGACCAGCAATGACAAAGAGGCCGGCTCCGATAATCGCGCCAATGCCCATCGCCGTTAAATTCAAAGGACCCAAGGTGCGCTTGAGGGAATGAGAAGATTCAGACGCTTCGGCTAGCAGAGATTTTATGGTTTTTTTTGCAAACAGCCCTTTCGACATGTCATTACCCTACGTAAAATACAATAGGGTATCTAATGCAGAATTAAAGAGCCAGCGTATGTTTAAAGATTCGCTTCCCAGTCTTGCATGGTCTCCAAAAACAACTGTTTATCGGGCCGAGATTTTAAGAACTGCCGCATCTTTTCGTTGCTGCTGAGGTGGGCGATTTTAGCAAGGAGGTGGAGATGATGCTTGTCTCCGCTGGCAAATAGGAAGAAGAGAGTATGGACAGGCTCCCCGTCTAAAGCCCCATATTCGATGGGCTTTTCGGGAAATACGACGATGACCACATCGAAGGGCCCTTTGAAGACGAATTCTCGAGTATGAGGTACGGCTATGCCATGATTCAGCGCCGTCGGCATCAGCTTTTCCCGGTCGAGCAACAGGTCGGTCAGAATGTCTGCATCGACACCGAGTATCTTCGCGCTCTGCTTGACTGTACTGCTGATGATCTCTTGTTTTGTCGTAGCTGCAGCCCGTAGCACGCCCCCTTTGTGTATGGCGCGGTAAAGGCTGAATTGCTGAAGGCCGATTTTGGGCTCAAATATGTCTTCGTTCTCCTCAGGCAATGCGTCCTGGGAAGAACTTAGTACATCGGTAAATCCGAGCGGGCTGGTCTCATCTTTGTTCAGTTTGCAGCTCATAACCCAGTTTTCAATTTCGATGCGGCTAAAACGATATTGCGAATTGAGGCGATACGCAGGAATTTTGCCATCCGCAAGCCATCTGCGAATGGTTTTCTCAGATACATTCAGCAATTCAGCGACATCTTTAATTTTCAAATCCATGAGACAGCCCTAATTTACTCAAACGAAGTAAAACTAGCGTGAATCGCGAATGTTGTAAATATTTTCTTCTCAAAGAGCAGGTGAATCCAGGCCTTAAGGCTTGGGATTGTTGAATGTGGAGGGGGCTTCGTACCCCTCCAAGCCATTATTATTAACGGGAGGCCAGCGTGCTACGAGGATGCAACAAGGCTTCGCGAGGCAGATCACTATGTCTTTTAAGCAAATCTACATATTTTTCACGTCTATTGTTGTACTCACTATCGATAAGGCCAATTTCCTTTCGTCGTGCATCCACATTTGCCCAAGCTTTTTTGAGGATTCGCCTTATTACCCGGCTGTCGGATGCTGGGGGGATCCCATTACTAAGCGCCAATTCGATAGCCGTTATCTCATCATCGGTAAAAGCACCACACTTTTTGAGCACTTTTGAAAACGCGCCTTCACCCTGAAAATTTTCTGTTTCGCATTTTGCAATTTGAAGCATCCAAAAACCACACTCGAAATTTTCATCGGAAAACAAAAAGTCTTCGCATGTCAATGCGGGGCTAGACGTCGCTGCATCTGAAGAAGTCTCACGGGATGGGGCTGGGCGCATTGGAGGACCCCAATGTTTTCTCACCCTTCGTGGAGCATCTGCCACTGGCGATTGTCCAGAAAATAGAATAGCTGGAGATACTGGAGGACCCCATCTCTTTCTTCCTGCCGCAGGAGCTTCAAGGTTTGGTAATGCAACTGGCGCTGGCGAAGGACGAACTCTCGATTGCGGAAGAATTTGTTTGAGTACTTTCTCAAGTCGTTCTCCAGGCGAACATGGCTGTTTCCCAAAAACTTTGCCTGGGGCTTTCCTTACAGGGGTTTGCGCATTAAAGCCAAAAACCTCAAGAGTTCCCTGTGTTTTCTTCTGCAAACGGACAACTTTTTGCTTCTCGTTGAAATCCACCAGGATTTCACTTGAGCCCCTAAAACGGGAAGATGGCTGATGCTGGAAAAAGCTGTGGAATTCTGCTGCCAATTTTTTCTGGGCCAGTTTCCCTAGAACAAGTTCCTTTCCACCTTGTTGCAAAGTGAGTTCAAAAGATTCTTTGCCAATAACAACTACTTGTTTATTACCAAGGCATCGTCTAGGAGGGATTCTTTTTAAACATCCAGTAATTTGGCGGCTATATGAAGGTAAAAAAGATGATTTTGGAGCTATTATATGCATACGAACAATCCTATTATGTTATTTTTATACCATTTTATACTATTTATAAATAAATATTAATAGAAAAGTAAATGATTTAGTAAATAATGATTAAAATTTCGTATAGCAATTGTAGATTATTGCAAATCAAAGACTTATGCGCGTTAGAACTAAATTAATTAGTTAACAGCCTTCGAAGAGTTGGATGACCTGCCCCGGCCTTGATGCGCGCAGCAATTTTTTACGCCTTTCGGCGTCTTTTATAGATGTTGTGAGATCGGAAAGGATATGCAAGTATTCGGACTGGCTTTTTTCGGGCCCGCCGATCATGAAAATAAGATGCACAGGAGCGCTATCCAACGCCTGCCATTCGATGCCTTTTCTTTCCTGGATGCCGATCGCGATGAAGAAATCGGAATATCCATCGAGCTTCGCATGGGGAACAGCAACCCCCATCCCAATGCCTGTTGAAACAATTTTTTCCCTTTCCAGAATGGCACGGTGAAAAGCATGGGGATCGTGTAATTTCCCTGCCCGATTGAGTACATCGACCATCTCCTGTATCGCGCGATTTCGCTCCTCGACATCAAGAAATACAACTAATCGCTCATCCAGATATTTGGATATCGCCACAAAATGCCTTTTTGTTAATGCAAGCCAGTATGGCCTAAACCGCCCTGGCCGCGCGCTGTCGCCGTCAATTCCCCTTCCCTCACGAACTCGGCTTGTACAACCGGGGCGATTACGATCTGCGCGATCCGCATCCCTGGAGTGACAGTAAACGCTTTTTTGCCATGATTGATGAGAATAACAACGATTTCTCCGCGAAAATCGGCATCGATCGTACCTGGCGTATTGAGCACTGTAATTTGATCGCGTGCGGCCAGTCCGCTTCGGGGGCGCACCTGTATTTCATAGCCTGGCGGAATTTCCATGCGCAATCCTGTCGGAATACATGCAGATTCCCCCGGACCGAGCACGAAGTCTTGTTGAAGACGAGCGCGAATATCTGCACCGGCTGCTAGTAGGGAAGCGTAATGAGGGATTTCGACATCTTCATCGGCAAGGACTGCTACACGTACTTTTGGCATAAATCTATTTCCCTGAAGTTTTTTTGGACCATTCCTCTTCGGCAGTGGCGAGTAGCTCTTTGAGTTTCTGCGGTAGATGGCTGCTCTTCTTGCCGCATAACATTTGCAAATTCTCTTCATCCTCTTCGAAGTCGCGTTCGTTGCCTGTCAGGTAATGTAGGAAAAGGGCGAGTTTCTCTTTGAGTTGATGCCGCTCGGCGATACAATCGATCATCCCCTTTTCAAGCAAGAATCCCGACTTTTGCGCGCTTGGCGGTAATTTCTGTCCGATTGTCTGCTCAACGACGCGGGGGCCTGCAAATCCGATCAAGGCATCCGGTTCGGCCATAATTATATCCCCTAAAGAAGCGAAAGAAGCCGTCACCCCGCCTAAAGTCGGATTTGTCAAAATGGAAATATACGGCAAATGCGCCTCATGCAATTTCGCAAGTGCTGCGGAAGTCTTCGCCATCTGCATAAGAGAAAGGATCGATTCTTGCATCCGCGCTCCTCCGGAAGCCGAGACGATGATGACAGGCAGCTCGAATTGAATCGCCCGTTCGATCATCAGCGTTAGCCGCTCTCCGACCACAGAACCCATCGACCCGCCCATGAAGGTAAAGTCTAATACCCCAAGAGCTACAGACATCCCCTGAATCTTGCAGGTACCTACCATTGCGGCCTCGCTGCGCCCAGTTTTCGTTTGCGCCAGTTTCAAGCGCTCGGTGTAGGCTTCCGTGTCTTTGAAGCAAAGAGGATCGGTCGGTTGAAACTCAGCGCCCCACTCGACAAAACTATCTTCATCAGCAAGAAGATGAATCCTCTGTATTGCAGAAAGACGATAGTGATGATTGCATTTCGGACAGCAGTGCAAATTTTTTTGGATTTCGCTCGCATGGATGAGCTCCCCGCAATCTGCGCATTTCACCCAGCCGCTAAAGCCGTCTTTTTTAGTGGTTTGTACTTTAATTTTCGGTTTATGCCTCGAAAACAAACCCATATTTATCCTATATCAATAAATTAGCCACGACATTAACAGAAACGGCTAATTGAAACAAGCGATCGCCCGACGTGGACATACACATCGCAACCCATTAATAGACATTTTCGAGCTGCGATGTGTAAAGATAAATTTTTTCTCAAGAGGTGGTTGCAAAACTCCACGGCAGCGAAAAATCGATGATTTTGAACCATGTTGAGGGGCCAGGCAATGCCTGGCTGTGCCGCGCCGACGGCGGCCTGCCCAGAGGGGCAGGCGAGGAGGTGGGGCCCGGAAGCGGGACAACGATTTGTCCCGATGAGCGGGATGGAAGGACTCAGCATGGACCAAAAGGGCGATTTTGCGCGCCGAAGAGTTTTGTAACTCCCTCTCAACTTTTTGCTTTAACGAATCTTTCCTCGACATTTTTCCAGGAGACAATTTTCCAAATATTTTTTACATAGTCTGGTCTTACGTTCTTATACTGCAGATAGTAGGCATGCTCCCAAACGTCGATGCCTAAAAGAGGGACGAGTCCTAAGGTGCTCAAAGGATCCTGGTTCGCACAGGTTGCAAGCTGCAGCTTTTTATCTGCTTTATTAAACCCAAGCCAAGCCCATCCGGAACCTTGGACGCCAACCGCTAAAGCTGAAAATTTTTCTACGCATGTTTCGAATGTACCGAAAGTCTGCTGGATTTCTTTTGCGAGATCACCGGAAGGAGCGCCGCCTCCGCCTTTGCCAACCGGCGCCAGGTTCGTCCAAAAAATCGAATGATTGACGTGGCCGCCGCCGTTAAAACGAATAGCCTGCTGCAAAGCGATCATGGACGCAATATCCTGCTCTTTTTCGGCCTGCGCATATTTTTCCAAAGCAGCATTGAGATTATTGACATATCCCTGATGATGCTTCGTGTAATGCAGCGTCATAATTTCCGCGGAAATCACTGGCTCTAGAGCGCTGAAGTCATAAGGTAGATCGGGCAACTTGTACATGGGTCCATCCTCTCGCTTTAGTTACAACTGCATGGATCATATTCCCATCCGCAAAATTTGACCAGTGTAACACTTGCATAACTTCTTTTCATGCCCGTGCCCACATCCTATTACCCATAAGTCCTTTGCATAACACTCCATTAGCCTCAGTCTGTGAATTTCATCAGCGCAGAGCGCGCGTCCCGCGCGCTCTGCGCTGATGAAATTCACAGACTGAGGCTTAGCGGACTTTTCGGAAATGTCCAAACTCGAGAGCCAGGTAGACTTATGGGTAATAGGATGCGAGCACGGTCATTCTAGTGAAAGACTCTACGCATCGGGTTTTGGGGAGGAGGCTGCATTTTTGAGCTTTAGGATGTATTCTTCGCGCAATCTTTTGAACTCATTCTTCAATTCATCCATTTCTTCGTCGGTCTGCTCTTCGATCTCCATTAAGCTATCGCGTGATTCTTTCGTTCCACGGACCAGTTCATCCAATTTTAAATGCATGGATCTGGCATCTCTAATTTGTGTGTTCTGAACGAGTATGACCATGAGGAAAGTAGCGATGGTCGTTGCTGTATTGATGATCAGTTGCCAGGTATCGTTGAACCCAAAATAATAACCGGATGCCGCCCATACGATGATCGCAACAAGAGCGATCGAGAAACACTGGGGAGAACCTGTTATGCGCGAAGTCTTTTCCGCTAATCTGCGGAAGAAACTCTTGGAGATTCCATTAGAAGAAATGTTAGTTGTCTCAGACATTTTTATTCCGCTCTTGTAACGATAACTAATTTTTTCTGTAATGTATTTCCGATAATTTGGCTATTAAAAAGCCATTTGGCCATGCGTATAGAGGCGCAGGGCCTCAGCAGTCACTGGCCCGATAGGGGTCAACTGTTTGTGCGGAGGCGGTGTTGGATACAAGAGGCGGAAAGCATGAACAGTGGAGGGGCTTGTAAAGACGATTTCCTCGACATCATCAAGAGGAGGAAGAGTGGAAAGGCAGCGGGGACGGGTATCGTATAGATCACAGACCTGATGACGGATGCCACGCAGAGTAAAAAAGTTTTCCAGGGCCGAACGAGAGAGTGACGAGCGAGGCATAAGCACATAGTCATCGTCTTTCCAGGGAAGAAGACGCAGGCGGGCGATGATCCCTTCCTGTATTTCTTCTTCCGCTACAAGCGCGGGAGAGATCCCCTCTTTTTCCAAAGCTGCCGCAGTAGAAGCGCCGATGGCAATCACTTTCATGCTTGCAAGAAGATCCTTGGATGTTGCCTTTACCAGCAGCAGAGCAGCGTGTTTACTGGTGAAGATACAGTGCGTATAAAAAGGGAGTTCGTCCAGAACATGGGCAATTTGCGGCGCGTCTAGCGGACGAGGGACGATCTCGAGCAGAGGAAAATGTGTCACTTTCTTCTTGCATTGTGCGGCATAACGCGAAGGATCGGAACCCAGATAGAGAACTGTCATATCTCCCCCTCATCCATACATGCGAAAAGTTCTTGCATTTCACCATCATCTTTTCTTGCCACAATAGCAAGTCGTCCTTGCATAGGCGCTACGGGGCCCTCTAACCGAATGCGAGCTATATGCGCCAGTCCTAAACGGATCAGTGCGGCCTCTGCCACTACGATTGCATCGAAGTTTCCTTTTTCGAGCTGAGAAAGACGCTGGTCGACAGGACCGCGAATGTCGCTGCAACGAGCTTTGGGGAGAATCTTTTTTACAGCCTCTTCGCGCCGCAAGCAAGAAACTCCAATTGAGGCGTCCTCTGGGAGATCCCGCAAAGTCTGCCCATCACGAAAAACAAGCGAATCAGAAGTATCGACCCCCTTCGTCAAGGCCACGACATGCAGCCCGTCCGGTAAAGGTTCCGGAAGGTCTTTCGCCGAGTGAATCGCAATGCGGCATTCTTTTTTAAGCAGCATCTGGTCGATCTCGCGTGTGAAAACATCCGTCTTATCGAGATGGCGTAGCGAGATCGTGAGATCGCAGTCTCCTGTTGTCGCCACCCAGGAAGGAGCAAATTCGATCTCGGGAAAAAATGTACGAAGTTCCTGCAAGGCCTCGACGACCTGCGCCCGTGAAAGCCGCGAACTGCGCGCCGCAACAGAAATTATGCAACTCGAGCATGATAGCATGAATGGCCTCTTCAACGAGATCAATACCTCGAAGAGACATTTTTTTGGAAGAGCTCTTTTCGGTTAATTAACAACAACTTGCAGTTAAAATTATATGTTTTCAAAATGAAGCATTGAAACTTATCAAATATGCGCATATAATTGCAGAACTAAAACTAAATAATGGTATGGTATGGCTGGTAGTGTAAGTTTATCAGATGCTGCAAGAAATGTGTCGATAGTTCTGGATTCTCTAAACAGCTCGCACAAGTGCTATTTGGATGAAAATTTTTCTATTGTTACTGCCTCAGAACAACAAGCTACTGGTAAAAGACTCGTTGAAAAAGTAAGGATATTATACAGCAGTTATATAGATTCCGACAAAGGCAGGCTAGTTCATTCAATCTTGGACAATCTATACACTTTAGATCTTAAAACTACTAAAGAATCAGAGCACGTTCAATTAAAGACTCAATACGCAGTTGCGAAGAAAATATTTCAACGAGACCGATTAGGTGAAATCCCTACACATATGGAACGGCTTGTTTGGTTCAAAAAATATTTGGACAATGAAAACGAACTTCGAAAGTTATCGTTTATTATTACCAAAGTAAAAACACTTCTCGCAGCCGAAGAGATTCTTTGGCCTATGGATACAATTCCAATATTTTCGGAAAGACTGAAGAAAGAGGTAACAGACCCTTCAACTGGCACACCATTGTTTCTTCTCGAGCATCTATCGGTAGATGCAATACAAGGGTTGATGGCATCATCAGAAGGTCTCGCACTTCTAGCTAGATTAAAAATTTATATAAAGGATGGGAAGGTTTATACGAAGTATCGTAGTATTGATGCTTTGATGCAAGTAAAAGACTTTCCAAAAATAGAAAGGTTGATTGAAAGATTACACGCTCGGTTTCCTTGTATTCATTCCATGGCTCTAACAATAGAACTATTACGCGCTTTTAATATTTACGAAACAATTGATGCTCAAGCTGAGAGGCTGCTTGCTTTACCATCTTCAGGCCGTACAGATGGGTATTTTTCTTCTTATCTTGTAAGACTAATGCCGGAATTCACCGACTATCAACGTCTGCAGCTTGATGTCGTTGGCGACTCATACAGTCGTCGCGTCAGAATCGATACGGCTTATCTCAATATCATGGCAAAAAAAAACCTCCTCGACGAAGCTTATCAAGAACTCCATAGAGAGTTTCACCAAGCAGCATCTGCTATACCGTCCGCATCGAAAGTCCCCTTGTCTACTCTTCCCAGTCCTTCAGAGTTTTCTACTCTGCCATGCGGTTCGGATGAGGCATTTCCATATTCAAGTTTAGAAGTTGTTAATTACGCCCCCCCTTCCCCCTCTTCCTCTTCTTCTCCCGCTTCCTCATCTTCCTCCTCTTCGTCTACCTCTTCCTCCTCTTCTTCTTCTTCCACTTCTTCTTCGTCTGCCTCTTCCTCCTCTTCTTCTTCTTCGTCTACCTCTTCCTCCTCTTCTTCTTCTTCCACTTCTTCTTCGTCTGCCTCTTCCTCCTCTACTTCTACTTCTTCTCCTGCTTCCTCTTCGATGCCGCAACCAGGCGAAGGAGAGAAGAAAAAGAAGAAAGGCGGTTCTGCAACACCTCACGCAAGCGCTCTTGGCCCTGCGGCGCCACCTCCCCCCCCAGTAAAAGCAATGCTTCCTGCGCCAGCTCCGGCGCCTGCTTGTGAAAAGAAAAAAGCAGAACGCAAAGGAGAAAAAAAAACGGCTACTGGTTCACAGGCACCCATTCATCATTCTTGGGCTTCCCCTCCGGACGATGAGCCTTCTGCACCTTGGAGTGTTGTTACAAGAGCTCCAAAAAGGAGCCAGCTGTCGGCGCGTATCGAACGAACTCCTCGCTATGATTGGTCAACACGTGTAACTGAATGGTGGGACAGACCCGCAGAAACAATCCGTGCACGCCCCGAATATGCTCGACTTACACCAGACGAACAATCCAGAGCGATTTGGAACCATACTGTTGCACGCAAAGCAATTCCATATATCGGCACCAGATACAGCGCAGAAAGAGAGTGGCGAAATACGACCACTGGAAGAATGGATGCCCATTATAGCATCTTGGGAACAGCTGTTCGGAATGGGGAAACGCTAAGTGGCTTTTTTCAATTCTGTCGAGGCGCCAGGGATAATAAATGGTACCACTGCTATTTTTCTGAAAAGGCAAGTGCTGAGCGAATGATCCGCGCAATGGAAAGTGGATATGACGAAAGCGATGAAGCTATTTTGGCAACGGAAGCCATACACGCCTCGAGTGCAGCACCTCCTGCAAAAAGAGCGGCAGGTCCTCAAGAGCATTCAGAACATGAAGAAGATGAAGAAACAGGCATCATTACAGTGGACCTAAGAACTGCGGAACCTATTCGCATCTTCCCCAGAAGAGCGTCTGATTAGAAATTGTACAACTAGAGCGTGATAGCATGGATGGCCTCTTCGACGTGATCAATACCGCGAAGAGACATTTTTTGGAAGAGTTCTTGCGGCAATCCCTGCAGATTGCGCTTAGGAAGTAGACAGCTTGTAAAACCCATATGCAGCGCCTCGCGCAAACGGGCGTCGATGCGCGGAACGCTGCGCACTTCTCCTCCTAGTCCCACCTCGCCGATAATCGCTGTGTGGGAATCAATAGGTCGGTTGCAAAAAGAAGAGGCGATCGCCATGAGAATGCTAAGATCGATTGCAGGTTCCGTAATACGGATACCGCCGGCGATGGAGACAAACACATCGCAATTGTGCAAGCTATAACCCACTCTCTTTTCCAGAACGGCGAGCAAAAGGATAAGACGGTTTTGGTCGAGGCCCGCCGATTTTCTAGCAGAGTTGGCAAAAGCAGACGAACCGACAAGCGCCTGCACTTCGATTAACATGGCGCGCGTTCCCTCGACCGTCGGCACAATCACCGACCCAGGCGCCCCTTTCATACGCTCCTGCAGAAAAAGAAGAGAGGGATTATGCACCTCTTGCAGACCTTCTGCGAGCATCTGGAAAAGAGCGATATCATCTGTAGCGCCAAAGCGATTTTTCGTTGCGCGGAGCATCCGGTATCCATGATGGCGGTCGCCTTCGAAATCGAGCACCGTGTCAACAAGATGTTCGAGGACTCTAGGACCGGCGATCTCGCCAGTTTTCGTTACATGGCCGATCAGAAACGTGGAGATGCCAAGCCCTTTAGAAAGATGCATGCATTCCGTAGCGATTTCCCTTACCTGCACAACAGAACCTGGCGACGAGGGAATTTCTGCTTTATAGACGATCTGGATAGAATCGATGATCAGCACATCGGGCTTCATGTGCTCGATCTGCAACTTGATATTGCCGAAATGCGTCTCATGCAAAAGATAAAGATTTTCAGAATGCACGCCAAGCCGCCTGGCGCGCAGCGAAATCTGTTCAGCGGACTCTTCGCCGCAAACATAGAGCACGGTCAGCGCTTGTTCGGCTAGCCCTTCTGCGATCTGGAGCATCAGGGTCGATTTGCCAATGCCCGGATCTCCCCCAACGAGTGTGAGCGAACCTGCGACAACTCCACCGCCGAGCAGACGATCGACTTCTACCATCTTCGTCGAAAAACGGCGTAGATTGCCAGGCTCGATCGCTTTAAGTGGAATAGGGCGGGCGCTTTCGATAGAAGTGGACAGAAATCTGCCCCGCTTTTCATCCGTCCCAATTTCTTCGACCAGGCTATTCCACTGCCGGCAGACACTGCAGCTGCCCGACCATTTTGGCTGGCTGTGTCCGCATTCCCCACAGACCCAAACTGTTTTGACTTTAGCCATTAGTTTCTTCTACTTTTTTAACTGCCGCAGCAGCGGCTGCCTGTTCCGCCTGCTTTTTAGAAGAGCCTTCGCCTTCGCCAAGAATATCTTCATCGATAAGAACGGCAACACGAAACATCTTCTGATGTTCGGGGCCGCTTTCTTCGAGAATACGATAGCTTGGCGTCTTTTGGTAGCGTTTTTGCGACCAATCCTGGAGCAGCGCTTTCCAATTTAAAGGCGGCTCATGCAGGATGGCATCGAGTTCTGTTTGAAAATTGGCGATGAAGACGCGCCGCGCCTCTTCCAGCCCGCCATCGAGATACACGGCGGCAAGCAGCGCCTCTAGCGTGTTAGCGAGAATCGAAGCGCGCCCCCTTCCTGCATTGCGCCTTTCTCCTTTGCTCAGCAAAAGAAATTCCTCGACCCCGAGCTTGCTGGCGTATTGACTGCAGATGCCCGCTTCCACGAGCTGCGAGCGGAGCCGCGATAATTCCCCTTCAGGATGCCCCGGGAAATTCCTGTAGAGAAAATCCGCGACAATAAGCCCTAAGACCGAATCGCCTAAAAATTCCAACCGTTCGTTGTGCGGCTCGATAAAATCGCGGTTCTCATTCAAAAAAGACCGATGGACAAAAGCCTGTATCAGCAGCCGCTTATCGCGGAAAGTATAGCCCAGTTTTTCTTCGAAAGCAGGCAGAGCTGCAAGGAGGTCTTCAAGAGTATGCATGGCCCAGTATGATAACCATTTAGGCTTTTTTGGACAAAATTAAGAATTTGCAGAAAAAAATAGAATAATAATCACTAATTTATTTCATTGCTAAAAACACAAATGCATCTATATAATTTCGCAAGTTTAGAAAAAAACCATAACATTTTTAATTAAACGAGGAATTATGACATCAGATATTAGAAGGATAACACCAGCAATAATAATTAATACTACACCAGTACCAGCAATTGTTGTCAGCCCAAAACCTTCATCGGAATCTTCACGATCGGCGCCACCTCCAGCGCCAGAGAAAGCATTGGACGTTGCACCCCTAGCCGCAAGCGCATCTTCCTCAAGCGCAAGTCGCAGCGAAATGGAAAAAGTTCTGAGAAATGCCCATATCGTATTTCAATCACAATGCGCAGTGTCGAGAACGCAACCGTTAGCATTCCCCAAATGCGGGTCTTCTTATTGCATAACTGCCTATGATCCAAAAACCCGTTGGACACTTCTCGCAAATACGTGCCCTCGCCCCGTTGTAGAAACGGTAACGGAATGCATCGAAAGCTTTAGAAAATTGATCAATGAATCAGGTGAGCCGGCTCGTCCCTTAAGTCAATGTCGATGGAGGCTAATAGGGGGCTGGAAAGGAGCTTCTGAAACCGATTCGGAAGCATTAGGAGAAAGACTTATAGTAGAACTTGGGAAAAATGGCGTCAGACGCGATCAGATCGATTTGAGCCGCTACCAAAAGAAAACACCCTCGATGGACGGATTTTTCTCTTCTACGCCTAACCCGCACCACTACATTTTCGGCGGCGTCCTAAATCCTGAGAGCGGAGTCATTTCCTTCTTTGGAAAACCCTGGGCGTCAATCGAAAGGGAGAACACGACACGTCTGACAGAAGCATGGCTTGCAGGCGCTATAAACATAGAGAAGCAACTGGCTAGGGAGGGAAGAGAGATACCTGCAGCAATACTTGTGTCCCTGCCTCTAACGATAAAAGTCATCTAATTTCATTATTCTTTTATCCAGGGCTGGCCATGTTGAGAGGAGGGGCCTTTTTAACGAGAACGATATCTCGTTAAAATTGGGATGGGAAAGCGCAGCATCTCTTATGTGGAGTGCGGCGACGTGGCGCCGCTTTTCTTTTGCGCGGCTTGACGCGCGAAGTAGGAGTGCGGCGACTAAGGCAAAGCTTTGTTAGACATCGGCTTGACGATGCCCTCGGGCGCCAGGTCGCCGCACTCCACATAAGAGATGCTCGCCTAAGAGAGAAAAGGCTCCTTGACTCCATTTGCCAACTTTGGTAAAATGTAGACATCAGGCAGGTTTATGCCTAGAGACTATCTATGGAGGATAGGTTTTATGTCTAATTCACGATTTGATTATGGGCGGCGATTCATGCAGCTCAGCACTTTAATGCGTTCCCGCATCTCTTCTGTTCTTTCCCTCCATCGTTTCCATCATCATGGGCATTCTGCTCATTAATTTTTCCTATTAAGTTTATTTTTTTTCTGTTTCTGAAAGGGTAGTAGTCGTTTAAAGCTTTTTGGCTTTTCGTGTCCAATTAACTCATTCAGCTTCAGATGTTTAGTTGTTAAATTTCGCTTGTCCATTTGCATATGGCAAAGGGACGAGTTATCAAATAATTATTTAAATAGAGTTTTCTTATGAAACCAAAAACGATTGGCATTCTTGGAGGAGCAGGCCCGCTGGCCGGCGCCGCCCTTCTTGATCGCGTGCTGCGCCTTTCTCAGGTCATGTACGGCTGCAACAAGGATGCGGATTTTCCCAAGGTGATTCTGATCAGCTTCCCGTTTTCGGAGATGCTGACAGGCGACATCGATATCGAGAACGTGCGGAAAGAGCTGAAAGACTCTTTACGCGAGCTTAGGCAAAATGGCGCGGCTGTTTTGGGTATTGCCTGCAATACCCTGCACGCCTTTCTGGATGAGGACGAACAATATGACGACCTCATTCTTCTGCCGCAAGCCGTTGCAGGAAAAGTGGATCGTGACGTTCCTCTCGTCTTGTGTACGTCTACATCTGTGCGGTTCAACCTGCACAAACGATTTTTTCCATGCAACTATCTGGACCCAGAACGCCAGCGGCAATTGGATGAAGTCATAGAGTGGATTCTGGCGGGAAAAGAGGAAACCGCCGTAGTACAAAGGCTCATTGAGATTATCAACGGCGTACAAACAAGGACGATTGTCCTTGGATGCACCGAGATCTCACTGTTTAAGGACCCGTTAGCCTTGCTGGGGATAAGGGTGATCGACCCTTTAGATATATTAGCAGAAGCAATTTTAAAAAAATCTTACCAAAAATAAAAGGAGATAGTCATGTCATTAACACCATCAATTTCAAGTATAAGTAGTAGCAGTTCTTCCAGTTCATCTCTTCCTATGGGAGAAAGAGAAGGCCGCATTAATGTCCGTTTAGGCGAACTAGTGCGACCAGGTGTGCTTGTCAATGAGCTCGCTATGGAAGCTGGGGAAATGGATCTCATTTTCTGGTACGCAGGATGCCAGGGCCTCCCGGCAAAAGGCGCGGCGTTTATGCAGAGGGAAATTCTAGCGCCTCTTTACGCAAGAAAAAAGGACGTCAACTTCAAAGCTTATTCTCTTAAAGGTTGGGATTTTAAGGGAACTGCCTCCAGCATCCGCCCTTCATCGCCGCTTAGCAAGGCTATCGATCGCATAAACCCAGCTGCATTAAGATGCATCTCTGCCTCTTCGTTCTTTAACTATTGTCTTGCCCCTAACGAAGCGATCTCTCGATATGTAACCGAAACACTGCCAAGAAAGACGTGGCTCTCTGCAATCTCAGCCGAAAGCGTAGCCAAGAAAGGCGAAGCGGGAAAAACCGTGAGGGAGTTCTTTGACAACCAACGCTCTATTTTTGATTGCATCGGAGAGAAGGATGTGCGGGCAGCCTATTCCGAGATGCAGTACGTAGAGGGCTTTTTTCTCGCACGGGATGCAGTCCAAAGGGGCCTCGACGCAGGCAAAAAGCGCATTAAAGTGGTTTTTGCCTTACCGAATGATGAAGGCAAGTACTACTTGGATTACGCAAAAGAACTAGAAACCATGCTGAGGCTGGAATTCGGGGATAAATTGAGAGGTATTGAAGTCGATATTTCTTTTAGATTCTTCGAATACGAATACTCGGAGAAGGCTCCCGGAAGCCGCCCTTATAATGCAGCATCCTCGGACCCAAAAGTCCCAACTAAATCGCTAGGCCGCACATTTTGGCCCTTCCTCGCAGATGCAATTCCCAAAGCTGAGCCCAAAGCTGAGCCCAAAGCTGAGCCCAAAGCTGAGCTCGGGGAAGGGCCCGGGGAAGGTAAGGGTGAGATGCCCGCTCCTTCAGCTCCCACATCCTCTGGCCCTGATGCAACAGCAAGAAAGGCCGCACGGCAAGAAAGGGGAAAGGCAGCTAAAGCTGATCTCATCGCCGCCTCCAAGTTGAAGTCTATAGCGAGCGCACGAAAACGCGTGGCAGCAGACCGAGCAGCAATGGAAGCAAGGAAAGCAAAAGCCTCCGGCGTCAGCGCTCCTGTTTCAGCAAAATAAAAAAAAGGATCACAAAAATGAACATCACTATCTTCGTTTCACTTCTTTTTGGCATGCAGTTGATCTATTGGATGGTTGGCAAAAGGGCTTCAAAAAACCTCAAGAGCAGCGAGGATTATTATCTTGCGGGAAAAAGCGTACGCTTTTTCCCTCTTATGATGACATTTCTTGCTACACAGGTGGGAGGGGGGCTTGTCCTTGGAGCCGCTGACGAGGCCTATCAATTCGGCTGGCCTGTCATCCTGTATCCTCTTGGGGCTTCTTTAGGGTTGATTTTGCTCGGGATGGGCGTCGGTCGCAAATTGGCGCAATTTCCCGTTTCTACGGTGGCCCAGATTTTTGAAGTGGCCTATCGGTCCGCAGCGCTTAGAAAAATCGCTGCGGCCCTTTCGGTTATTTCCCTTTTTATGGTCATCGTCGCCCAAATCATCGCTTCGAGTAAGTTTCTTGTGAGCGTTGGTTTTACCAATACTCCCCTCTTTATCGCCTTTTGGGCTATTGTCATCATTTATACCGTCCAAGGAGGTATAAAAGCCGTCATTTCTACGGACATCGTACAAGCGGCATTTTTTTCCCTTGTTTTCCTTCTCTGTTTTGCCTTTGTCGCTTCTGCAGACCCTTCTTCGAGTTTTCAGTTACCTCAAATGGAGAGTTTTGCCGCCGTCTCTTCAAAAGTCACCGGATGGCTTTTGATGCCGATGCTTTTCGTAGTAATCGGTCAGGATATGGGACAACGCTGCTTTGCTGGGGGGTCGCCTCGCATCGTGTCCAAGGCCGCTCTATGGGCGGGGATCATCACGATGGCCGTCTGCGTCGTCCCGATTTTTTTGGGCGTTCTTGGGAAAAATATCGGCATCGATGTGCCTAAAGGAGCAAGCGTGCTCATGACCGTTATCGAAAAGACCACGAATCCCTGGATTGCCGCTTTTGTCGGAAGCGCGGTTTTAGCTGCCGTGATCTCTACGGCGACCTCGCTCATCAATGCGATCAGCGCAAATCTCTCCAGTGATTTTCTCCCTAAACAAAATTCGATGCGCTTTGTCCAGGGGATCACGGCTGCGATTTCCATCGCTGCCCTTTTCTTTGCTTTTTATTTTGACAATGTCGTCGATATCCTGATTCAAAGTTACGACTTATCCGTAAGTTGTCTCTTTGTAGCAATTATCGCCGCCCTTTTTAAAAGGCAGGGGAATTTTCTTTCCGCTCTGCTTTCCGTTCTTTTCGGAGCTGCAGGATTTTGCCTTTTCAGAGTGTTCGACGCGCCTTTTCCAAAAGAATTGGCAAGCGTCTTGCTTTCACTGGCAGGCTATGGCAGCGGAGAGCTGATCGAGTGGTATCGCAACAGAGAAAAGGCCGCGGCATGAAAAGCGGATGATATCAACGCAAAGACGCCATGCCGCCAAGACGCTGAGAAAATTGAAAATATATTGATCTTTGCACCTTCGCGGCATGGCGTCTTTGCGGTGAATCTTCAAAAGCTGCTCTAGTTTCGAAAGAAGCCTATTAAAACCTCCTACTCCAAAATAGCAAGCTTTGCTATAGGGGAATCAATGATCAACATGTTCAAAAAAACCCGTCATTTTTTTCAGAGGCTTTTTTCGGGTTATTACAACCTGCTTCTAATATTGCTTAGCTTGCTTCTTATTTTTCGACCGCATGGTGCGGATATTGTTCACCTTGCCATTTGGCAATTGCTTTTAACGTGTACCCTTCTCTCTGCAGTTTTCAATGCCAATCACCCGCGCAAGATGAAAATATTTGTATCTATTTTGTCTATTCCAACTGTCATCTTGTGCTGGGCAAACCTCGTGCATCCCCTTGGTCTTGTCTTTATAGGAAATATCGCTTTTATCATCATTTTTATGACAATTTGTTCCGCTTCTGTAATTTCAGATGTCATATTAAGAGCGCGAGTATCCGTTGAGACTTTGCGAGGTGTCGTTAGCGCCTATTTTATGGTCGCCCTTCTCTTTGCGTACATTTATTATTTGATCGAATTTATCAATCCTAATTCCTTTCTCCTACCTCATCTAACAACCGGCATCTTTTCATATGCGGAAGACCTTTCACAGCTTCTCTATTTTAGTTTTATAACATTGCTAACGATCGGCTATGGGGATATTGTGCCTACTCAAGTCCATAGTCAAACGGCCGTTATCATCGAAGGTATTATTGGCCAATTCTATATTGCGATCCTTGTTGCGAGAATCGTCTCCGTCTATACTTATTTTATCGATCTTAAAACGAATAAAAAAAACACACCCCCTAAAAAGAAGCAGCTCCCCTCTAGGAATTAATCGGGATTGTGGGTAAAATACATTCCCCATGGTAAAGATCAACCCACACTACTCCCGTCTTTCTTCGCCCTATATTTTTCCTGTTATCGAGGAAAAACTGGCGGCCCTCTCTGCTGCCGTACCTTCTTCTACCGTCGTGAATATGGGCATCGGCGATATCGCCCTCCCCCTCGCCCCTGCCATCGTGAAAGCTATTTGCAGCGCAACGGAAGAGATGGGCAGAAAGGATATGCATAAAGGCTATGGCCCCTCGGAAGGCTACCATTTTTTACGCGCGTGCATCGCGAAAAACAGCTATGAGAAATTTGGAGTATCGTCCGAAGAAATTTATCTTTCAGACGGCACGAATAGCGATACGGTCAATCTCCAAGAATTATTTGCATCCGATTGCATTGTCGCTGTCCCCGACCCCACCTACCCCGTCTATCTGGCTGCCAATATCATGGCCGGCCGAGGCGACTTTATTACCCTTTTACCCTGCGTAAAAGAGAACGGATTTCTCCCTCAGCCCCCTTCGCATCATGTCGATGTCATCTACCTTTGCTCGCCAAGCAATCCTACCGGCGTTGCCATGAAGCGCGAAGACTGGGAAAAATGGATTGCCTATGCGCGCAAAGAGGACGCGATCATCATTCACGATCACGCCTATGCCGCCTTTATCCAATCGCCCGATGTGCCGCGCTGCGTCTATGAAATCCCCGGTGCATCCGAGGTCGTTATCGAATGTTGCAGTTTCTCCAAAACGGCGGGTTTTACCGGACTGCGTTGCGCTTACGCTGTAGTACCCCGCACACTCCCCCATAACCTCTATGCCATGTGGAAGAGAAGGCAAACGACTAAATCCAACGGTGTCGCCTATCCGATCCAACGGGGCGCTGAGGCTGCCTTCAGCTTAGAAGGGAAAAGCCAGATCCAGAGCCAAGTATCCCATTATTTAGAGCAGGCTGGGCTTATCTATAACGGCCTCACAGAAATGGGATATTCTTGCTATGGAGGGATCGACTCCCCGTATATTTGGTGGAAGACGCCTGGCAATTTAAGTTCCTGGGAGTTCTTTGATCTGCTCCTGGAAAAATGCCATCTGGTCGCTATACCCGGGCAAGGATTTGGACCCGCAGGAGAGGGCTACGTACGACTCTCGGCTTTTACTACCTCTGACAAAGCCCATGAAGCGCTTAGCCGCATTCGCAAACTATAGAAAAAATGCCATGCACCTCTCTTTAGCAAAAGAACATCGAGATTTTTTCAAGAAGCACAGCCAGATTGAATTTTCTGCTCTGCTCTCTCCCGCACAAGTTTGCGATTTTGCCAATGCTGTGGATGAGGTCGTGCTGAAGCAGCAGAACGAAAAAAATTCTTTCCGTGATCTGGGACGCGATTTATGGCGCGATCATCCTGCAATAAAAAAAACCACCCTGAAAAAAGATTTTGCAGAAATCGTCGCTGGCTTAACCGGTCTGCATGAAATTCGTATTGGCTATGACCAATCTATAGACACCGCTAAAGAGCCCGTACTCTCCACCGGTATGACTTCCTTGCAGCAGACGAGCTGCATCAAGCCTATTATCATGGGCCTTTTGATCCGATTATCAGAAGGATCTCAACCTGACTCGGGGATGCTCCCCTGCCCTTGCCCCTCGTCGCCCGGAGATGGCGTATTTTTCTCTTCCCAGCTTTTAGTTTCCTGGGATCCTCTGCTTGCCCTGAAAAACCAACGCTTCTTCCTCATCGCTTACGCAGGCGCCCACCCCATTTACATTTTAGAAAAGCGCGACCCTTGTACCCATGCCCTCAAGCAACATGGCTACGTTTTCGGCGACGCCCTCAAAACCGACACCCACCCTGTCCTCTTCACCGAATAACGTGCCATAGAGACGCGGATACTATCAACGCAAAGACGCCGAGGCGCGAAGCCGCGGAGAAAATTGAACATATATTCATCTTTGCGTCCTCGCGGCTTCCGCGTCTTTGCGCTTAAGTCTTCTTAAGCTGCTTTCTTCGTAGACCGGTACATTTGCGAAAACGCTTTGGCAAACTCTTCGAAATCGGTTTTTCCTTTATGTTCAGCGGTCAGCTGCTGAGTAAACAGAATTCTTTTTTCGTTGAAAGCACTATTCATATCTACGAATAGCTTGGCAATTTGATGTTTCATCCCAGAAGCTATCATTGCTTTTTCAGCTTCATCATGAGAAAGCTGCTTATACTTCAAATCAGGTTTTCCGATGGCCTTTCCGATCATTTTTGTAGCTTCACCCATCGTAATAGCTTGAGGTCCGGCAAATTCAAAAACACTGGTTCCATGAAATTTCAAAGCGTCGAAAAATTCGGCCAACTTAAGCGCAATATCTCGTGTGGCAACCATGGGTATAGGCAGATCCCCTTTAAGAGAGGTGGCGATCATTCCCGAACTTTTAATGCTTGGAATAGACCATAGTAAATTTTCCATGAAGTAGCCCGGGCGAAAATGAAGGACGTTCAATTTTTCGATCGAATTCAGCCTTTCTTCTTGGGCGTGTAATGCTTTGATAGGGCCGGTGCCGGAGGAGAGATCGGCACCTATTGAGCTCAGATTGATCACATGGGATATTTTGGCCTTTACCACTGCTTGAACAATCGCTTCTCCTGTCTTTTCTCGAAAAACTTCCATATCAACTGCATCGAGGCCAGGAGGAAGAAAGCTGAAAACAGCTTGGCATCCTTTGAACGCTTTAGCAAGGAAAGCACTATCTGTAGAATCGCCTGTTAGAATTTCGGCCCCTTTTGCTTTCAGCCCTTGAAGCTTGCCCGCATCTCGTCCGAGTGCGCGCACTTTATGGCCCCTTTTTAATAATTCTTCTGATAAATAGTGGCCAATATGACCAGTAGCACCCATAATTGCGAAACTTAATTTTGCCATATATTCCTCCACGGAAAATAGTGATTTATTTTCCGCCATAGCACGATAAGAAATATCTGTCCATTCATCCCTTTTTGTAGCCCAATGTCATTAACTTAAGAACGCGAGGCATCTCTTTTGTGGAGTGCGGCGACCTGGCGCCGCTTTTCTTTCGGGCGACCTGGCGCCCGACGGCATCGTCAAGCCGATGCCTAACAAAGCGGCGCCAGGTCGCGCGCACTCCATATAAGAATTATGCAGCGTTTCCTAGTCTTCCAAGCCGGCTTGAAGAATATTGGAGAGGACACTGGCAGCTGTTATGCTTGCGCCCGCGCCTGGTCCTTTGATGACAACAGGGTTTTTGGAATAATAATGGGAGGTAATGGAGGCGATGTTGTCCGTATCGGAGAGGCTATAGAACGGATGATCGGGTCCTACTGCTTTGAGGGAAAGCGTAGCCCTTCCATTTTCCAATATGCCGATGAAGCGAAGAACCTGTCCATTTCGACGCGCTTGTATTGCCATCCTGGAGAGCTTCTCATCGAAATCTGCGAGCTTTTCATAAAACTCAGAAACAGAGGCGGCTTCAAAACAAGCATCGGGAAGGAAGCGTTGAATAACAACATCGCTCATTTCAAGAGGCATTGCCGACTCTCGTGCCAGAATCAAAAATTTGCGTGCCATATCCATTCCATTTAAGTCATCGCGCGGATCAGGTTCTGTATAACCTTGACTTTGTGCTTTGCGGACAACCTGTGAGAAAGGAACAGTTCCATCGAACGTATTGAAAAGGTAGCTCAATGTTCCAGACAAAATGGCCTCGAGTTTTACAACCGCATCCCCGCTGCGGTTTAAGGCTTGGATCGTGTGGATGATCGGCAATCCGGCGCCTACATTAGAATCGTACAAGAACTTGACATGGTTTTCTTCAGCTAATGATCTCAATGCACAATAAGAAGTAAAAGAACCCGAATTTGCTTTTTTGTTCGGCGTGGCTATCGATATCTTTGATTGCAGAATGGTTGGATAAGCATCCGCGACCGATTGGCTGGATGTGCAATCTACAAAGACCGAGTGGGGTAGCTGAAGCTCGATCATCCGATCGATAAAAGCCTGCATCGACATCGGTTCATTTGCTTGAGTGAGCTGCTCCCTCCAATTTTCTAAAGCCACACCATGTGGCTCAAAACGCATCAATCGACTATCGGCTAAGCCTGCAACACGAACTTCGATGCGCTGATCCGAAGAAAAGCCGTGATGGATTTGATTGAGCAACTCTTCCCCTACCAGGCCTGGACCTACTAGGAACACATGCACCACTTTCTCTGCTGCAACAGCCGTAGAGAGTGAAAAAATGAAAAAGGCAAGGATCAAGCACAATTTTTTCATAAATATCTCAAGTTAAAAAACATAGACGCGAGGCTAAAGTTTCATCTCGTTTTTCGTCCAGCCGAAAAATATCTAGCAGATTCTGAAACAGAAAATGTACAATGTTCCCTCTTCATGAGGGACAAATGAAATTCTCTTTCAGGTATGGTTTTGGATTGCTTGTTTTCTGTGTAGCGATATGCACTTTCATTCCCTTAACTGCACTACACACGAACGTTGTTCGCGCGGCGATTGATATTGGATCTGGTGGACCAAAGTTACGGATTGCGGAAATCGATTTGACCACAAATAAAATCGTTAAAATTTTGCATACTAAGCTATACCCCGTCATCTTTCAGGAAAGTCTTTCACGAGGTAGTGATAGAACACTCAGTCCTGAGATTATGCTTCAAGGCCTCAAAGCCATTAAGGACGCCATTGTGCTTGCAAGATCTTTTGAACCTGAGGGAATTGTGATGATGGGGGCCTCGGCATTTCGTAATGCAGTCAATGGTGAGTCATTTGCTCATACTATTCATACTGAAACCGGCCTCCAAGTTCATGTGTTAGATCAAAAGCTAGAAGGCAAGTTAGCCTTTCAAGCCGCACAAGCCAAGATAAGTACCAATAACGAGAATCTTGTTGTATGGGATATCGGAGGTGGCAGTACACAGTTTATCGGAATAAATGTTGATGGGTCCTATCTCATCGATGGAAGTAATGAAGGATCTGGCCCGTTCAGAGACTTTATTATCGCAACTATCCAGTGTCGAAATCTTAAAGAATACAGGAGTCCTAATCCTCTATCTCAAAAACATGCCAATCTGGCAGAAGCCTACGCTTTTACCCTCGCCGCAAAAGTCGATCAAGTTTTCAGAGATAAATTGCGCCAACCTGCAACTGAAGTTGTAGGTGTAGGAAATGTCTTCGGCCGAGGAATCGCCTCCTTAATGGCAGAAAAAAATCCGTTCACTATCGAAGACCTAGCCACTGTCGTTCATGGGCTCGTTGGCAAGACAGATGCCGATCTAGGAGCTACTGATTTTGCCTCTGTTGAAGTTTCAAATGCCCTACTGGCTCTTGGGTTCATGAAGCGGCTAGAGATTAAGCAGATGCGCATTATTGACGTTAACAATGCTGATGGTGCGATGGTTTATAGTGCTTTTTGGGAATAAAGGTTATCCTCGCCTAACTCACTAATAATGGTCTTCTACTTGGATTTGCTGCATGCAGGAGCTCCGCGTATTTTTCGAGGCTAGGTCTTGCCTGAGCTCGCTCGTATCGAGCATAAGCATTAGGCGACTTCGATTTCAGTCTTTTTGAAACATCGCGTATAGTTGAACCGCTTCGTAAGCGTTGTCTTTTTAAGCCGAGAGCAAAGAGCAGCTTTTCGTCAGAAGCCCCCATGCCAATTACTCCATTGTCGTAGAGATTGACAGAGATCCGAAACTGCTTGTCTAGCAAATCCGCATAGGAATCCTTCAATAGTTCCATCACTGCATCTTTAATCATTTGCAAAGCTTCTTTTCTTGTCTTCCCTTGAGTCGTTACGTCCAGGAAAGAAATTTCGACAAGCCACCATGAACTATCCGGGTCTTTCCAAACTCTGCCTTCTAGCTCCATTATTTTGCTGCTCCCTATTGTTTCTTCTTCGGAGGATTATTCCTAGCCACCTGTATTATCTTCTTTGCTAGATTTTCGTTTATCTCCCTATGTCGAGGAACGGGCTCGGTATCCTCACCATTGGTCCAAATCTCATGGTTGCCGCCTTCCCTTTTTAACCACCAACCTAACCGTCCAAGCTCTTTTTCCAAGTCTCGCTTCTTCATTATCGTACACGTTTATGTGAACAAAGTCAAATTTGTAGCAGAAGCAAGCGTTTTTCAGAATACTTAAGTAACTGAAATATAAATTATTATGATTTCGTGTCAAAAGAATGGGAGGGCTGTGACTCGAGCACGAAAAAACCCTTCTTCTCACATTGATCCATCCGCATGTAGAGCGCGCGCGATGCAGTGCTCGATGGAAGGGTTGCCGAGGTAATTGCCGACAAGATGCAGCTGCGGCAAGGCAAGCGAAAGCGCCTGCTGGATCGATGCGATCTTTTCTGAATGCCCTACCTCCATGACGGGTAGGGCATTTTTTCCTACATGCACGACATCCGGCGCCTGAATGATACCGAGATGTCTTTGGAGCGCATCACGGGAAATAGATACCGGATCGTCGCAGTGTCCTTGGAGCATGATCGTGAGCCGCGTTTGGCTCTGCTTATTATGATCGGGAAAAATCTCCGAATCGAATACAACGCCCATTACCTTTTCTTGCTCGCTTGTCGGTACGAGGTACCCAAATCCCCGGCAGGGCAGAACAGAACCGCTGTAGCCGAAATGCACGACAGTCATCGAAGTCATCGGGATCGACAGCAGGTCTGCGGCAGCATCTGGTGCGTAATCCTGGATAAGCCGGCCTAGCGCATGGGGAGGAAGAGCGCTGACCACCATGTCTGCAGGGTACTCCCCTTGCGTCGTTTTCACGACTAAGCAATCACGTTTTTGTAGAGAGATCACCTCTTCCTGCAGACGAATACTGCCTTCCAGTTGTTTTTCCAAGGCTAGAACTAGCATGGGGGTTCCTTGACGAAAGGAAAAGAGCGGCTCCTTAATTGTTTGCGCTACTGCCTTACGCTTACGAAAAACTGCACGGAGCAGTCCGCCTGTTACTGAGCCGTGGAGACGTTCCCATTCTTTCAACTGAGGAAGTGCGCTGCGGATGGAAACTCGGCGCGCATCGCAGCCAAATACGCCTAAAGAGAGCGGATCGAAAAACCTGTCCGCTACAGCCTCGCCAAAACGGCGCGCAGCAAAGGCGTAGATAGTCTCATCCTTTTCATTTCGCGGCTGCCTCCACTCGCGCAGCAGCCCTTTACGTAGACCTTTACATAAGGGCGAAAAAAGAAATTTCAGAGGAGAGGAAGGGAATTCCTGGATTTTCTTCTGCAACATCACATATCTTTTTTTAGCAGCCGGACAAGAACCGATGATCTGCTCTGTCAATCCTAACTCTTCAGAGAGCGCCAGTAGGTGGGGACTGCCTCTTGTCCGGAAAGTACGCGGTCCGCATTCAAAGAAAAACCCCTCCTTCTCTACAGCATGCATCACGCCGCCGCTGGAGGCACTTTTTTCTAAAAGAATCACTTCGTGATTTTTGCCAAGGGCATAGGCAGCCGTTAATCCGGAGATGCCCGCCCCTAAAACAACGACTCGCTTTTTTTTCATGGACAGCACATTATTTTTTTCATGAAGGAGTGTGCCATTTCGTCCGATCAGCGACAACAGGAGATCGTGCAATTTTTAAAAAATTTGCGCACGACTATCATTTCGCATTTTTCTACTTTCGAATCGGGTGCTGCATTTTCCAGACAATTGTGGGATCATAAGGGTGGCGGCGGCGGTGAAATTTCGCTTTTGCGCGGAAGCGTTTTCGAAAAAGCGGCGGTCAACTGGTCAGGTGTACGCGGAGAACAATTTCCTCTTGCCGACGGAACCGGGCCTTTTTTTGCGACGGGGGTCAGCCTCATCACCCACATGATGAATCCGCATGCTCCAACTGTGCACATGAATATCCGCTATATCGAGACAAAGACGCGAAGCTGGTTCGGCGGCGGATATGATCTTACGCCGATGGGCTTTCCTTACGCGGAAGATACGGAACATTTCCACGCTGCGGCAAAACGATGCCTCGACCAGTTTGATCCTGCAATCTACCCCCAATTCTCGCAAGCGGCAAAAGAATACTTTTACATCCCCCACTGGAAGAAAGAACGGGGCGTCGGCGGGATCTTCTTCGATCACTACAATACCGGGGATTTCGCGCGGGATCTGGCCCTATGGCAGGAAGTAGGAGGCACTTTTCTGGATGCGATTCTTCCTATTTATGAAAGACGCATCCATCAGAGCTATACCCCTGAGGAAAAAGAAAGGCAGCTCCTTGCGCGCGCACATTATGTGGAATTCAATTTGCTCTATGACAGAGGGACCAGGTTTGGCTTTGCTTCAGGCGGCAATCCAGAAGCCATCCTCTGCTCCCTACCGCCGCTTGCCAAGTGGTAGTTTTTCACTAAGTCGACAAAAAGCCGGACATTGTCAAAAGGGGTCTGCGGCAGGACGCCGTGACCGAGGTTGGCGATAAAGCCTCTCTCGCCTTGCATGCTTTCAAGTAGCTCTGTTACATGCCGGCGTATGACAGCAGGCGCCTCGCAGAGCAGCTCAGGCGCGATGTTGCCCTGTACGCAAATATTGGGCGCTGTTTCGTCGCGTAAACTGCGCATGCTTCTTTCTCCATCAAAACTGATCGCAGAGGGGGCAATGGTTTCAAGCTGCTTTCGATACGTGCAGGAGCCGCGGCAAAAGAGGATAATTGGAATATTATAGGGCCGTAAACTATCGACGATCTCTTGCAAATAGCGACATACAAATTCCTGAAATTGTCCGGGCGGCAAAAGTCCTGCCCATGAATCGAAAATCTGCAGAGCATCGACGCCGGCTTCTATCTGCATCCTTAAGTAGTCGATGGATGCTGCTGTCAGTTTGGACAAAAGCATATGGAAACTAACAGGGTCGGTAGCGATCCACGCTTTGGTTTGGGCAAGATCATTTTTTCCTCCCCGTTCGATCAAGTAACTAGCAAGCGTCAGAGGTCCCCCGCAGAAACCTATCAGGGGCTTCGTTAACACCGGGTGTAGAAGCTCAATTGTTTTTTCCACATAACCGAGCACTTCGCGCGCGGGGCGAAGTGTAAGCGCTGCCACGTCTTGCGCGGTTTGCAAAGGCGGCTCGACATAGGGCCCCCCTTTCTCGGGGAACACAATCTTTTTTCCCAACATCTCCGCCACGACCAGAATATCGGAAAAAAGAATCGCCGCATCCACGTCCAAAAGTTCCATGGGAAGGAGTGTGACTTCTGCGGCAAGTTCAGGCGTATGGAAAAGCTGCCATAAACTATGCTGCGTACGCAGCTTTTGGTAGGACGGCATATAGCGTCCTGCCTGCCGCATCAACCATACAGGCGGGCGGCCTCCGAAATTCTCACACGCCAATGCCTGAAGAAACAGGCTCATGAGAGAAGCCTGTCGAGGATGGCATCGACATTGAAGCCGAATTCTAAGGCCAGATCGCTCGCGGGAGCCGATTCACCATACGTCTCCATGCTAATCGAAATGCCGTCTCTGCCAATCCACTTCGCCCAGCCGAAGCTCACCGCAGCTTCAATGCTGACACGTTTTCCTAAATCGCCGCCGACGACCGATTCTTTATACTGTTCGCTTTGCTCTTCGAAAATTTCCCAACACGGCATCGATACAACACGCACCGATTTATCCCTTTTTTCGAGGGCCGCGGCAACTTCAAGGGCCAAAGAGACTTCCGACCCTGTAGCAAAGAGGGTGAATTGCGGCTTGCCCTGCTCTTTTTTAATGATATAAGCCCCTTTGCCGACCCCTTGGTCATAAGGAACATCGGTACCCTGGTTGTCAGGCAGCGCTTGACGCGACAGGACAAGGGCCGTAGGGCCTTTATAGCGTAGAGCAGCTATCCACGCCATTTTGACTTCGCGGTTGTCAGCAGGCCGGATCACATGCAGATTGAGCATAGCGCGCAGGGCGGCCAAATGCTCGATAGGCTGGTGCGTAGGCCCATCTTCACCAAGGAAAATCGAATCGTGCGTGAAGTGATAGATCACGGGGATTTTGGAAAGGGACGCAAGGCGGATCGCGTTGCGCATGTAATCGGAAAACGTAAGAAACGTTCCGATAAAAGGAGTGATCATGCCGCATTCGGAAAGACCGCTTGCCATGGTCGCCATGCCGAATTCCCGTATTCCGTACTTGATATTGCGTCCAGCGAACTGATTAGGTGCAATCAACGGGAACTTTTTCAGCATTGTGCAATCCGATCCTGAAAGATCCGCGGAACCGCCGTAGAGTTGAGGCAGAAGATCTGCCAACACTTGCAAGACAGCTTGCGAAGAAGAGCGACTGGCCATCGGACTCTTTATTTCGATTTTTTGCAAAATAGTTTCTAGATCGGCAGGCAATTTCTTTTCGCGCATCGCGAGATATTGGTCATAAAGCTCTGGATACGCGCGGCTATAAGCGCGCAGCATCTCCTGCCATTTTTCTTCGGATTGCGCGTCTTTGATGGCCTTTTGCTCAAAGAACGTATAGATCGATTGCGACACATAAAAATCTTCTTCGGGCAGCCCAAGAGCTTTTTTCGTTAGCTCCACTTCTTCAGGACCAAGAGGCGCGCCATGTACTTTGTGCGTGCCCGCTTTGTTAGGCGAGCCCTTGCCGATGATTGTCCGCATCATCACCAAACAGGGTTTTTTCTGTCCTTGCTTGATCTGGTTGAAAATGGATTCCATGGCGTCGAAATCGTAACCATCGAGTTCGTAGACATCCCAATTATACGCTCTGTAGCGCATCAAGGTATCTTCCGAATCGCTATCCGCTAGCGGCCCATCGAGAGTGACCTTATTGGCGTCGTAAATAAGAACGAGGTTGTTAAGATTAAGGTGTCCTGCAAGAGAAGAGACTTCCGCCGATACCCCTTCCATGATGCACCCGTCGCCTGCCAGGCAATACACTTTAGCATCGAACAACGGATAGCCTTCGCGGTTGAATTTTGTGGCTAGAATTTTTAAGGCGAGCGCCATGCCGGCCGCATTGCCCACGCCTTGGCCAAGAGGACCTGTCGTCGCCTCGACTCCCTCTGTTACATGCATTTCGGGATGGCCGGGGGTTTTCGAGTGCATCTGGCGAAACTGCCGGATATCGTCGAGCGTCAATTTAAAGCCGGCAAGGTGAAGGCAGGAATACAGGAGCATCGAACCATGGCCTGCCGACAGGACAAAGCGGTCGCGGTTGATCCAGCGGGGATCTTTTGGATTGTGGCGCAATAGGCATCCATACAGGTATGCCCCAAATTCAGCGCACCCCATGGGAAGACCAGGATGCCCGGAGTTTGCTTTTTGCACAGCTTCCATAGAAAGTTCGCGGATCGTATTGGCGATTTTTCCCAGCTGTTTTTTGAGTTCGATGTCCATGCTGCTCCCAAAATTTATATGCAGTAACAATAGTTTTATCTCGACTGAAGATAAACTTGCAAGAGAGGACCTTGATACAGTTCGCGATTGAATTCAAGAATCGGGCACGAGGCACACTCAAGGAAGTAGGGAGAAGAGAAGAGAAGAGAAGAGAAGAGAAGAGAAGAGAAGAGAAGAGAAGAATCGGGCACGCACACGGGCACGGGCACGGGCACGAAAGAGCAAAGGGCTGCCCTTTTCCCTCCCGCTCACCTTAGACAAATTGTTGTCCCGCTTCTGGGCCCCTCCTTCCCTCTTCTTTCGTGCCCGATTTTTAATGTAAGTGCGTTAAAAAAATATTATATACCCTCTAAAGTCAGGATTTTTGACAATTGGCGGGTTATCTGGTAGATTTTCCCCACTCATTTATCCTTTCAAAGGCCATCGTTATGCTATCGCAGGATCTCCGCCGCAGTTTTCTCAAGTATTTCAAAGAGCGCGGACACGCCATCATCGCCTCCTCCCCCGTCGTCCCCCATGACGACCCGACCTTGCTGTTCAATAACGCCGGAATGAACCAATTCAAGGATGTCTTTCTTGGGAAAGCTGTCCGCGACTATAAGCTGGCGGCGACATCGCAAAAATGCATCCGTGCGGGCGGCAAGCACAACGACCTCGACAATATCGGCCACACTTCGCGCCATCTGACGTTTTTCGAAATGCTGGGCAACTTCTCTTTCGGCGATTATTTCAAAAAAGAGGCGATTCAATTCGCCTGGGAAGTCTCGACACAGGTTTTCGAATTCCCCGAAGAAAAGATTTGGCCGACAGTCTTTGAAAAGGACGACGAGGCATTTGAACTCTGGAAAAAGTACGTGCCCGAGAATCGGATCACACGGATGGGCGAAGCGGATAATTTTTGGGCTATGGGCGATACAGGCCCTTGCGGCCCCTGCTCGGAACTGTATTTCGACCGCGGACCTAAATACGGTACAGGAGGCAACCCCAAAGAAGATGCTACGGGAGAACGCTATCTGGAATTCTGGAACCTCGTCTTTATGCAGTTCAATCGGGACGCAAGCGGAAAGATGACTCCGCTTCCCAAACAATCGATCGATACCGGGGCCGGATTAGAGCGGATCATGTCTCTTAAGATGGGCGTCGACACCCTTTTTGGCACCGATGTCCTGCGCAGTCTGATCGCGCAGATCGAAGAGGTCTCAGGGCGGGCTTACGATCCGCAAGATAAAATCCTTGCACCCGCTTTTCATGTGATTGCCGACCATATCCGCTGCCTCTCTTTTGCTATTGCGGATGGCGCCCAGCCGAGCAACCTCGACCGCGGCTACGTTCTGCGCAAGATCTTGCGCAGGGCTGTCCGTTACGGAAGAATGCTCGGCCTGCACGACCCGTTCATGGCAAAAGTTCTCCCCCGGCTGATCACGACGATGGGAGACGATTACCACGAGCTCAAGACGGCGCAAAACAAAATTGCCGAGATCCTTACCCTAGAAGAGGAGAATTTCCTGCGCACCCTCAAACGGGGCGGCAACATCTTGGGGCAGATCATCGAAAAAGCGCAAAAAAGCTCTACCCGCCAAATCACCGGCGAAGACGCTTTTAAGCTCAAGGACACTTACGGACTCCCCCTTGATGAGATCCTGCTCATCGCCAAAGATACCCATCTTGAAGTCAATCTCGAGCAATACCAATTGCTCGAAGAACTGGCGCGCGAAAAATCGCGCAGCGCCCAGGCCACCCACAATGTTGTTGCCGAAGAAAATCTGTTTCAAGACTTCATTAAAACGGAAGGGCCCTCGCACTTCACTGGGTACACCGCCTCCGAAGAAAAGGCTGTCATCAAAGCGATTGTCGTGGGTGGAAAGTTCGTAGACCACATCGAGGCGCCTGCTGCCGCTATGATTATTCTCGATAAGACGCCTTTTTATGCGGAAAAAGGGGGGCAAGTCGGAGATACCGGGACCATACAGACTTCCAGTGGTAGATTTACCGTAACCGATTGCCGCATGCCTTTCCCCGGCGTCATCGCCCATATCGGCAAAATCGAACAGGGTTCGCTGAAAAAAGGAGAATCCGTCCAGGCAAGCATCGATGCATCAAGGCGCCAAGAAATCGCTAACCACCACACAGCTACGCACATTCTGCATTGGGCCTTGCATCAAGTGCTGGGGCCTCATATCCGGCAGGCTGGATCGCTTGTGGGGCCAGAGCGCCTGCGCTTTGACTTCAACCACCACAAATCTCTGGCTCCAGAAGAGCTTCGCCAGATCGAGCAACTCGTCAACGCTAAAATCCGCACAGATGCTTCCGTCCAAGCTTACGAGATCCCCTACGAAGAAGTGCAAAAAAAACAGGAGATTAAACAATTTTTTGGCGATAAATACGGCGCCGTCGTCCGTGTCATCGACATCGATTTCTCTAAAGAACTGTGCGGCGGCACCCACGTCCGCTCGCTAGGAACTATCGGCCTTTTCCGGATAGTTAAAGAGAGCAGCATCGCTGCCGGCGTACGAAGGATCGAGGGTGTGACAGGCCTCGCCGCGGAGACCTTTATGTACGAACAGGAAGACCTGCTCGCCCAAGCTGCCCATTTGGTCAAAGCCGCGCCTGGTAAACTATCGGAAGCTGTCAGCAAACTGATCGAAGAAAACAAAGCCCAAGCCCACGAACTCAAAACCTTCCGCCGCATGGCTGTTGACAAACTCGCTGGAGATCTCGGCGGGAAAATATCCAAAGCCGGTACTATCGACCTCCTGGCCGCAGAAGTGCAGCTTGAAGCGGAAGATGTTCTCCATCTCGCCGAACTTCTCGAACAGAAATATCGACCTCTCGTCATCGTTCTCGGTACGCGGAGCGGCCCAAGGGCGCAGCTGCTTGTTAAAGTGAGCCAGGAACTCGTCCAGAAGGGCATACAGGCCGTTACCCTTATTAAGGAAATTGCCCCTTGTATAGAAGGCAGCGGCGGCGGCAAGGCCGATACTGCGCAAGCCGGGGGGAAAAATCCGGGCGGCATCGAGAAAGCATTCCAAAAGGCACATGAATGCCTAGCGCAGAAATAACGGAAGCCTTACGTAAAAGCCCCTCTCTTCAGCACTTCGAGCAAGCGCTCGCCCATGAAAAGGCGCTGCTTGTCGAGGGGTTGTGGCCATCTGCAAAAGCGACCTTGCTTGCCCTCGCCCATCAGACTTTAAACAAGACCATCGTTGTGATTACCGGAGGCATGCGCGAAGAGCGCCTCGCCTCCGATTGCTTGTATTTTGGCCTTTCTCAAGTGCTCGAATTTCCCGCTTGGGAAACCCTTCCCGGCGAAGACATTGCGCCGAATGCGGATATCGTGGGAAAACGTCTGGAAATCCTCGCGCAGCTCGCAGGCGATAAGCTCCCTAGAATCCTCATCTGCCCCTTGCAAGCGTGCCTGCAAAAAATTCCGCCGCCTTCACTTATAAAAAATACATGCCGCCATGTGAAGAAAGGGGAGGAGATCCCTTTCACCTCTTTTCAAGAGCAGCTCTCTTCTTTGGGATACCAAAGAGCGCCGGTCGCCGCCGATAAAGGAGAATTCGCCATTCGCGGCGGCATTATCGACATCTTTCCCTTGAGCGCGACCGACCCTGTGCGCATCGAATTTTTCGGCGATCGCATCGAGGCCATTCGCCTGTACGATCCGATCAGCCAAAAATCCATTAGCAAACGTGACAGCTTTTTTCTTTCGCCTGCCAGTGAAAATGCTCTTTTAGACTCTACGGAGCTTTTAAGTTCTTTGCTCGATTATGTAGGCCCCGATGCCTTGATCGTATTTGATGACCTCGTCGCTCTGGAAGACCGCTACGTCGCTATTAAAAATCTGCCAGGCGCACAATCCCGTTATTTCTCCACGTTGCAGGAATTTTTCAAACTTTCCGTCTCTAAGAAGCAACGCCATCTCTATTTTACAGAAGAGCCTATCGAAGAGATCGATGCCAAAGAACGGGGTCCCCGCCCCGGCCGCTCCTTCTATACTGGCAAACACGCGTTCCAGAACATCGAGTTTGAAATCGCCGATCTGCACCTGCAGGCAAAACGTTGGCATCATCCCTTTGTACCCATTCTCGACTACTTTTCAACCGAAGACCATCCTCTTGGCTCTGCTGGGGAGCTGCTATCTGTCCTTGCCCGCTTTGCAAATACTCCACTTTCCCTGCGCTGGCTCACGAGCAGCGAGGGAGAAGAGAAGGGCTTGAAAGAGCGCCTCGAAAAAGAATGTACGGCGCCTCCTGCGGATATGCGCTTTGAACAGGGGTATCTTTCCAGCGGATTTGCTCTGCCGGATATCTCGCTTGCGCTGATCCCCATGACCGAGTTTACCCGCCGCTACAAGGTGCGCCGCCAAAAATGGCGCACGACTTACCACACGCCCGCCGCAGAATTCCATGAGCTGACAGCAGGCGATATCGTCGTACACTTTCACCATGGGATTGGGCGTTATCTGGGCACCGAAAAGCGGACGAATCATCTCGGGCAAATGACCGAGTTCTTATCGATCGAATACTCGGAAGGGGGCAAGCTATTCGTCCCGATCCAGCAAGCCTATCTCGTCAGCCGCTATATCGGCGCGCATGATGCCGTCCCCGCATTCCACGTCATCGGCGGCAAGCAATGGCTGCGCTCCAAGGCGCAGGCCGAAAAAGCCATCGTCGGCTATGCCCACGATCTCTTACGTCTGCAAGCGGAAAGAAGCGTGCATGGGGGATTCGCGTACTCTCCCGACGGCAGCGATATGGTGAGTTTCGAAGAAGAATTCCCCTATGCGGAGACCGACGACCAACTTCGCGCCATCCACGATGTCAAACATGACATGGAAGCTCCCAAGGCCATGGACCGCCTCGTATGCGGCGATGTGGGCTACGGAAAAACCGAAGTGGCGATGCGGGCGGCCTTCAAAGCCGTAGCCGACGGTAAAAAACAGGTGGCCGTTTTGGTGCCCACTACCGTGCTCGCTCTCCAGCACTACGAGAATTTTTCAGCCCGCATGGCGAATTTTTCCATACGCATAGCTATTGTATCGCGCTTTCAAACTGCAAAAGAGACCAAGAAGGCCCTTCAAGAAGTAGCAGAGGGCAAAGTCGATATCCTGATCGGCACGCATCGCCTCATCAGCAAAGATGTTCTTTTTAAGGATCTTGGATTGATCGTCATCGACGAAGAACAGCGCTTTGGCGTCCGCGCGAAAGAACATCTTAAAACCATGAAGACCGGCGTCGATTGCCTGACAATGTCGGCCACTCCTATTCCTCGTACGCTGTACATGTCCCTTGTCGGGGCGCGGGAGATTTCCGTCATTAATACGCCGCCGCACGACCGCTTGCCTATCAAATCGATGATCGTCGAAAGGGAGCCCGCCACGCTTCATAACGCCCTCCTGCGAGAGCTGGCTCGAGACGGCCAGGCATTCTTTATCCACAACCGCGTGGAGAGCATTTTTAAGGTGCGCGAGGAGCTGCAAGCGTTGCTGCCGGAGGCGCGCATTGTTGTCGGCCATGGCCAGATGCCGGCTGAAGAAATCGACTCGGTCTTCCACGCGTTTAAAAGCGGCCAGGCCGATATCCTGCTTGCAACGACGATCATCGAAAACGGCATCGATATTCCCAATGCCAATACGATCCTGATCGACCATTCCGATAAATTCGGCATCGCCGACCTCTATCAAATGCGCGGGAGGGTAGGACGCTGGAACCGGCCGGCCTATGCCTATTTTTTGATCCCTCGCCATAAACCCATCGGCGAACTCGCCCGCAAACGGCTTTTTGCCCTGGTGGAAGCTTCCGGTTACGGAGGAGGCATGAAAATTGCCATGCGCGATCTAGAGATCCGCGGCGCCGGCGATATCCTCGGTACCCAGCAATCCGGCCAAGTGTCGAGCATCGGCTTTCATCTGTATTGCAAGCTGCTCAAGCGGGCTATCGATGCCCTCCATAAAAAAGTAGTGCCCGATTTCTGCGAAACTAAAATGGAATTTTCCTATGATGCCCGATTGCCCGAAGACTATATCGCTGAAACCTCGCTCCGCATGGAGATCTACCACCGCTTAGGCGAAACGGCAAGCAGCGAAGAACTAGGAGAACTGATGGCAGAGCTTAAGGACCGCTTTGGGCCGCCGCCGACGCCTGTCCTCTGGCTGAAAGCTCTGACGATGATCAAAATCGCCGCCGCCAAACAGCGCATCGTACAAATGAAATTTGAGACCCACACCTTGAGCATGGAACAGCAAAAAGGCAAAGAGTCGCGCAAACTGCTTTTCCCTCTTCAGCGAGCAAAAACACCCCAGGACCTCGAAACGCAAGTGCTCGCCATCTTAAAAAAACTATGATGGAAGAACCTGCCGTATATACCATTCCACCTCTGGATTACGCCCCCAAGTTGCATGTCGCCTCCTGCTGTTGCACCTATGAGGGAAGGTTTCTTTTGCTGCAGAATGCAGAACATAAAACGTTTGCCGGCACTTGGGGTGCCCCCGGGGGCAAAATCGAACCAGACGAAACGCCTTATGCAGCTGCTTTACGGGAAACCTTTGAAGAGACAGGATTGAAGCTCGATCCAGAAGCCGTCCATTTCTTTAAGACCTTCTATGTGCGATATCCTACGATGGATTTTACCTATCACCTGTTTTTTACGGAGCTTAGCACACCACCTCAGGAAATTACCTTGCAGACGAAGGAGCACTCCGCCTATCTGTGGGCGTCGCGTGAGGAAATCGTCAAGCTGCCCCTAATTCCAGGAGCTTATGTATGCTTCGCTGCCCTGTATGGAGATCCTCTTCAATTCGGTCCCGAGAGGAACGAATAATCCTTTAAGAATTGTCTAACTGAGAAGTTTATCAGCCGCGGTATGTCCCGTAGTTATTCCTACCGGCGAATCAGTCGCCCTGCAAAAAACCGCCTGATCGATTTGGTTAAAAATATTATAAAAATTCACCCATCTCGAAAACCCGGCAACATGATTCTGAGAAATCGCTAGTGCCCCTAAATTTGCGTCATAAATAAAGCTGCCATCAACATCCCTTGTCCCCCTGCGCCCCTCGATAGCACGTGTTGTTGATTTGTTATATACAGCCGCATGACCAAAGTCCGAGCCTAAAAATCTCTGATAGCGGTCCTTGACTGTACCAATAATTGTAATATGGTAAATACCATCTGGAGCTTCTTGCATGAAAGTTGTTAATGCAGTTAAATTCCTGCTATCACACAAGTTTCCAGCCACTCTTATTTGAGTAATACCTTGGAGATATACATTATCGTACAGTGCCGATTGTGCTAAAAAGAGTCCCCGTCTATTGACCAATTGATTACTAGCGGTATGGAAGAAGGAGAATTCCAAGGCTGAGCCTAAATACTGAGCGTGTACGGCCTTTTGCGGCCCCCCAAGGGTATACTTTCCCGCCACCGTTAAAAGACATTCATGAGGGGATGAACTCCCCCGCATCGCAACAAAATACTCCGAAATAAAATCCATAGAAATCCCGGCACAAATACCTTCTTTCCAATCGGCTTTTTCGAGTTCCTCTTGACTAAAAGAATGGTCAGCGATCCTCACGCTTTCTTTCGCGTGCGTGAATTGTTGATGCAATTTTTCCGTATCAACAGCTCGAACGGGTTCACTGGGCGCATTTACGCTGACTGCTACAAGCCGATCGCCAAAAAGGCCTACACTTGCAATGGAAAATTTTCCCCTGTCTAAATAATAGCTTCCTAAAGATGCAAACCGAGATGCTGCACGTTCCTTTTTACACAAATAGGTGGTGCAGCCATATCCCGTAAGGCATATCCCCGCTTGAACAAAAGAAAACAGGCCTCTACATACTACGCCAACCCTTGCGCACCGGCTAGAATACAAAGGGCGCGAGGGTGGCGCCGAAGTTGACCCGGAAGTTGGCTCTCTTAAGGACGGGGCGGGGGGCGTTATTCGTCCGTCAAGAGGGATCGCTACAGTCGCTACTGCTGAGCCTAATGCGCCAGGGGGGATGCCATCGGTAAGTGCCGGAGGGCCAGTTGCAGCGGCAGGGTCTGTCCTTGCCACATAGCTCCCAACGGGTAAGCTGCCTGCTGATAATGTTGCCATATTCAAATCTCTATTTACTATTAAAAATATACAATACTTTATATAAATAATTTTACATCAATTATCATTTATTGTAAAGTATATTTTTTATTTTTACTTGCAACATAAAACTATCGCTATAAAGATCTTATACTAAGTGAGTCTGCTTTTTCACAAACTGCCACGACCCATTGAACCGTCTCAATTTTCATAAATTCGACCATTTTTACGGCCAAATTTTACAAAATTCAGCGGACTGAATTCATGGGAAAATTGAATGTAGAAATATGTATATCCCTTAGGTTCAGTTAGAAAGGCCAAAGAGCCAGTTGCCACGCTCTGTACACGACAAAAATTAGTTTCAACCGTTAACTATCGTCTCTTATGGCCAGGGTTTTTCCCATAGTTTGACCGCGAAGCGGTGATTTGCCGGTTCCCGGCAAATGACCGCTTTCGCGGTTAAGTGATCGTCTTTTTTGTCGTGTACAGAGGTTGCCACGGATAAGGTCGTTGTTGTCTATGGGCCCAGGAGGGTCGGAAAAAACAACACTAATAAAAAAACATCTTGAAAACTGCAATTCATCAGCTGATCAATTCACGGGGGGCGTAAACGCAAGATTGCGGTGGTAGGCGCCTTTGATATGTTTAGACTGCATGACGCGGGCGGCTTTCAAGATCTGCACCCCTTTTTCAATATGATCGGGCATGTAGCGCTCATAGACAAAGTCTGAACTCTTTTTCGTTTTGATCCCATTGTGGTTAAGCGGTAGATCGGAAATAAGAAGAAGCGCCCCTAAAGTAAATTTTCGCTTATAGCTAGCAGCAAAAAGGGTGGCGCATTCCATCTCGATCGCTTGTGCCTTTGTCGCCTTAAGCATCGTTTTAAATTCTTCATTGAACTCCCAGAACCGCATATTGGTCGTATATGTAATCCCGATGTGGTAGAGCACTTTCTGCTGTTCCAACACTTCGGTCGTCGCCTTCTGCATCAGGAAGTTTGCGAGTGCAGGTACTTGCTGAGGAAAATAAAAATCGGAAGTGCCTTCGCCGCGAATGCTGGCGACAGGCACGAGATATTCCCCCACCTGATAGCGGCGGCGCAGGCCGCCGCACATTCCGAGCAGCACCGAGGCGCGAAAAGGGAGGAACGAACACAGGTCAACGACGAGGGCCGCGTCAGGCGAACCGATCTTGAAATCGAGGATGCTCACATCCTCTTTAGGGTCGTGCGCCACTTTGAACATACTCCCTTCGATGACCGGTATATTGCGCGTCCGCGCAAAATAATCGACATAACGTGGGAAATTCGTAAGAAGCAGATTGGATCGAAATGATTCCGAAGGAGTCCCGGAATAACGTTCCAGCGTCTCTCTGGCAAATTCCTCTTCGCGTAATGGTTGGTGCATAGGCTCCCCTGGCATTTTCTTAGAAGATAGCGAAACAAGCGCCCAAAAGCAATTCCAACCTCCCTTCTTTTTGCAATAGCGCGCGACTTATTTAAGGTTTTTCAGTTGTTCTTTGAAGATTTTCCACCACAGACTCGACTTTAGGATTTTTTACATCTTCCAAAGCTAGAAGGCTTCGCCCTAGGACCCAATGTCATTAACTTCAGAAATCGTGGCATCTCTTTTTTGGAGTGCGGCACCTGGCGCCGCTTTGTTAGACATCGACTTGTCGATGCTTCTCGGGCGCCGGGTCGCCCGAAAGAAAAGCGGCGCCGGGTCGCCGCACTCCAAAAAAGAGATGCCACGATTTAATGACAATGGCCCTTTTGGTCTGGGAGGTTGAAAAAATCCTAAAGTCGAGTCTGTGCGCTCTGCGGTGGAAAAGTTGCTCTTTATTGGGGCGTTCTCCATAATGCCTCATTTTGACCAGACTCTTAGGAAAATTCCATGGCACAGCTCAATACCAATGAATTCAAAGCCGGTTGTAAAGTCGAAATCGAGGGAGAACCCTACACCATGGTTCATGTCGAGTTTGTCAAACCCGGAAAGGCGCAGCCCTTTACCCGACTCAAACTCAAGCATCTTAAAACAGGGCGCGTTGTCGAACGTACGTTTAAATCGGGAGAAAAACTCGAATTGGCCGATGTAGAGGATCTTCGAGTACGTCTTCTCTACACAGAGCCGACCGGAGCCGTTTTCATGGACGATAATACCTTCGACCAGATTACGGTGCCGATGAGCGTTATTGGCGAAAACAAACAATGGCTGATTGAAGAAGTCGTCTATGGAATCGTCGTCTATAAAGGGGAGCCTATAGAAGTCATTCCCCCGACGTTCATGGAAATGAAAATTACGGAAACGGCCCCCGGCGTCCGCGGCGATACATCATCCGGACGCGTCCTCAAGCCTGCCGTTACGGAAAGCGGTGCCAAAGTACAAGTTCCCATTTTCGTCGAAGAGGGAGAAAAAATCAAAGTTGACACACGCACTTCCGAATACGTATCCCGCGTCTAATACAACTGATAAAATCGCCGCTTTAAGAGAACGGGCCTCCTGTCTTAGAGCGGTTCGTAGTTTCTTCCATGAACGCGACATCATGGAAGTTGATTGCCCGATGCTGGGCCATGCGGCTCCCATCGATACTCATATCGATGTCATGCGCGTCGAGATTGGCGAAAACGAATGGGGCTATCTTCACACTTCTCCTGAATATGGGATGAAGCGCCTCCTCGCCGCCGGTGTTGGCGACTGCTACCAGCTCGGCCACGTCTTCCGCCTTGGAGAATCCAGCCAAAAACACAATCCTGAGTTTACCATGCTGGAGTGGTATCGCTTAGGAGTGGCTTACCGTCCCTTCATCGAAGAAACCCTCGATCTTGTCCGCCTTCTGCTTGGCCCCGTTTGCCCGGGCTCCGTTTCATTCATCTCGTACCGCGCAGCGCTGCAGCGTTACGCCGGCGTCGATTATGTGACGGCGACCACTAGCGAACTCCTCGCGTGCGTCCATTCACATGGACAGCATCTTTCGCCTGAGGCTAAATCCTGGGACAAAGACACCCTGATGCATGTCTTGCTCGGGCTTGTTGTAGAACCCCATCTAGGGCAGCAAGAACTGCTCGTCCTGCACGATTATCCCGCTTCGCAGGCCGCCTTAGCCCGCACGGTGCAAAACCTAGACGAAACAGTCGCCGAACGATTCGAGATCTATTTCCGCGGAGTCGAACTGGCCAATGGGTATCATGAACTTACCGATGCAGCCGAACAGCGGCGCCGTTTGCACGAAGAAGAGCACATGCGTCTTTCAATGGGCAAGCCTCCGCTTGTCATCGATGAGAATTTCCTCGGGGCCCTCGAAGACGGCCTTCCCCCTTGCTGCGGGGTCGCTGTCGGCTTCGACCGCCTTCTCATGCTCCGCCTTGGCAAAACCAGCCTGGACGAGGTCCTCCCCTTCTCTTGGTCAGAATCTTAGATGAAATAAAACTCCAAATTGAACTTCCCTTTTCCTAGAAAGATGCCTAGAATTGACCTCGCTCTAATCAAATTAAGGAGGAGATTATGTCGCGATGGGTTGCAATTCTCATTTGCTCGTTCGGCATTGTTTTAGGCGCCTCTCTTTCTGCCAGCGCTATACCCAATCCTGCCATTTATTTCCACGAAGGCAAGACTCCGCGCGGGCTTAAGGATGTCACGATCGATCTCAGCATCGATAGCCAGCAGGCGCTCAGCATTGCAGTCCGCACGCAGCGGCTTCTTCTTCGCTCGGTAGAGCCGTGCGATCTTCCTGGTATGGTTGAGCTCTTTGGCAATCCCAAGGTCATGGAAAAATACGCCGACGGCAAAGCGCGAACACCTGAGCAAGTGGCTGCCAGGTTTCAAAGCTTTTACAACCGCTGGCAAACGATGGACCCGTATAGCGGCTTCGCGATTACGCTCATCGATGAAAACCTATCTCCGCAAGAATACCCGTTCTTAGGTCTTTTCGTGCTTGGACATGGCGATGAACCCGGCCAGTCTGAAATGGCTTTTCTTCTCCATGAACATTGCTGGAACCAGGGCTATGGAAAAGAAGCTGCTATTGCCATTGTTCATAACCTGGCCCCTTTCCTGATGCTTAAAGGGTATAGCCTGGAAGGTCTCCCCTTGAAACAGATAGTGGCTACGGCACGGATTGACAATATCGCCTCCATCAAGATCCTCGAGGCTTTGGGGATGGAATTTGTCGGGATCAGCGAAAAATACGGCTATGACCGCAGGCACTACGCGATCGATGCTGCCCATTTGGTCATCGGAATAATGCCGCATTAGAAATAGCAAACTGCAAACACCTATGTCTCAATAGGATACGCCTTATTCAAGCAAAAATAAAGTCTGACTTTATTTTTGCTTGAATCGATTCTAAGTGAATGATATTGTGTGGATTAAATGCAGTTTTTTTATGTATATCCATCGGGCAATAGAACCCCTTCTGTTAGAAGCCCTCACCCAATTTCCTGCTGTTTTGATCACTGGCCCTAGACAGGCGGGTAAATCGACACTGCTTCAGAATGTCCTTAAAAACTACATATATGTGACGCTTGACGACCCCGCCGTTCGGGCATTGGCAAATGCAGACCCAGAATTATTCCTAAGCACACATCCCTCGCCGCTGAATCGATGAAATCCTGTATGCCCCCGATCCGCTTCCTTATTTGAAGCTGCAAATTGATGCGAAAAGACAGGAAAATGGCCGTTTTATTCTGACAGGTTCGCAGACATTCCAGCTTATGAAAGGTGTTACAGAATCATTGGCGGGAAGGATTGCTATTTTGCAACTATACCCCTTAAGCTGGAATGAAATGGCCCTAACCCCATTAGACGATCAACAATGCCTCCGCCAAATGGTGCAAGGATTTTATCCCCAGCTTTTTTCGCATCCAAACACGAATTGGAACCTCTGGTTCAGCTCGTATATATCGACGTATTTGGAAAGGGATGTGCGTAATATTAAATCCATAACCGACCTGGGACGATTTCAGACATTCGTATCCCTGCTAGCTGCCAGGGCGGGAAAGCTTTTGAATATGGCAGAATTGGCAAAGGAATGCGGGATTACACAGCCGACAGTAAAAGATTGGCTGACTATTTTGGAATCTACGTATATTGTTTTTATTTTAAGGCCTTACCATAATAATCTTACAAAAAGAATGGTGAAATCCCCCAAGGTCTTTTTTGTCGACACTGGGCTTTTATGCTACCTTCTCGGAATTGATACCCCTGAAAGATTATTAAAATCCTCTGAGGGGGGCCATATTTTCGAAAATATGGTGATTGCAGAAGTTGTAAAGAGGGCCGCCCAGCATGCAGAGAGGCCGGGGCTCTTCTTTTATCGGACGGCTAGCGGAGTGGAAGTCGATCTCATTATCGAGAGAAAAGGAGAGGTAAGTGCTTTTGAAATCAAATTAGCAAAGTCCCTTACTCGTGATATGGCGCAACCGCTTCTTATCTTTACTAAAGAACATAGGGTCAAAAAAGCAGGTATTTTATCCCTACAAGAAAAGCGACTTTCCCTTGCAGAGGGAGTTGTTGCAGAACATTGGTCAAGTTTAGATCTTTCTGAAACCGGCTGATAAAAAATGCCGCACTAGATAGTGCGGCATTTTGTTGTTAGATGATGACTACTTAGGACCCCATTCTGGGAGGCGCAAGGAATGGGCGAGAAGAGCGTCTTTGACAGTCATGCCTCGGTAAGGAGCCAAAAGAGCGGGCTTGATGCCTATCCCTAATCTGTCGTAGTGAGTAATCAGAGTGTCATCGATAACCGTGTCTTTTACCGAAGCGATTTCTGCAGCCATGCTATCTCTATCTATAGAAAACTGGTAGAGTTCTCGATCGACAATTTCTATGCCTGTGGGAGTTTTTCTAGCAGCTAATCCGATTCTGCCTGATGGATGGGTCACCCAGAGTTCATAAGAAGCGACTTCGGGAGAGTCTGAAACGAGTTTTAGCATTTCCTCTCTACTGCCCTTGATGACATTATAGCCTTTTTCAATTGGAGCATAGGGAGCGCAGGGTTCGGTTCTAATATCGCGTTGCAGTACGCGGAGACAAGAGAGCATTAAAGGGGCATCAATATCAACCATGACAATAGGTTTCCCAGTTGCCCTGGCATTAGCTATGTGATCTTGTACTCTTGGGATTGAGGCACATAGTTCATCTCTTACGACCGAGATATGTTTGCCCTGCCTTTCCAAATCTCTAATCACTCTCTGCGCCGCTGTACTTCCTTCAAGATGACTCTGTTGATTTGAGAAGGCATCGACTCCTTTTCTTAGAGCAGCTTTCATCACATCAGGAGCCAGAGATCCTGTAGCTTCACCGTTATCATCTTGTGCCTTCACGAGCTGGGCATGTCGTCTGGAAGCGTAGGTTTTACCTACAGCAGTATTCCCGCGTAAAATAAAGGTCGTAGGCTTTTCGCTTTCTAAACGTCGCGACATGGCTAACGCCTCCACAGCAAATTTCGCAGAAGCCTGGTTAAACTTGGCCACTCTCTCGGGAACATAGTTTTCTAAACGGGAAGCGTACTCAGAAGCCTTTGGAGAGGTGTGATTTTCGTAATATGTGGGATTGATGGACTTGGTAAATGCTTCATAGGAATTCATCGAGCCCCTGGAAGCCTGCAAGCAAAGTTGCCGCAGAGCATAGGTTGAATGTACATAGTTGTCTCGAGAGCGCGGAGTTCGGTCAAGATCCAAATCGATCACTTTGACAGCTTGGAGAACTTCTCGATAATTTTCAGGGGTGATGAAGTTAGCCTCTCGTTTGCCTAGCATATAGTCTTCAATGCATTTTAATAGAACAGAATTGACTGTTGGGAGCGGTCCTTCCCGTAAACTCACTTCGCGCGGAGATGTTGCTGCCTCCTCCCTTGCTCTTTTAACCCTCTCCCCTGCCTCATTGATAAGATCATTTTGAATCCTATCGAGCTGCTTGTATCTGGCATCATCAGTGTGAAAGAACTCCATGGCCCATTTGACCACTTCGATTTCTTCCCGCTTGGACAAATGCATCTTGTTAAGGACAGACCTTGCACACATAATTGGCTGGTCGATCAATTGTTCAACGATGGCCTTAACTTGAATACTTAGATCGGGTGTCTTGGAACTAGGAGAAGAAGAAGAAAAATGAAACATTCCCGAAGGTGTTAGATTGCTTTGTCTTACAACCATACTTGTAGGAGGTGTTGGTGATGTTGAAGAAGAAGAGCCTGTTGCCGGATGCGATCCTATAGAGGGAGAGGGTGTGCTGGGCGAAAGTGCTGGAGAATCCGATCCATCAGGAGATAATGCACGGACGGAAAGTGCTGGAGAGTCTGATCGATCAGGGGATGAAGAAGATAATACAGATGGAGATGGTGAATGAACGGGAATCGGTGGAGAATCCAGTCTGCCAGCCAAAGATACACCAGATGAGAGTGAGGGGAGCGTCAAGGTTGCTAGTGTAGGTGTAATTGGCCGCGCATGGGCTGTGGGAGGCGGACTTATATTAGAACTTTCCTCGAATGACTTTTTTCCTGAAACTGATAAAAATGTTGCCATAGCACAATCCTATTGTTAATGTTTATTTATAGTTTTTAAACTTTATTACACGATAATTTAAGTCGATCTACAAATTATAATAAATTTTTAATTACTTGTCAATAAACATTTTAATATAATTATAAAATATGCAAGAGCTAAATAGAAACGTCGTATTGATAAAAAGCTATTTGAAGTATTTCAGATCTAACCACCTAACTTAGAGAAGTTTGTGTGGCAGGAAGAATTTATAACTCCTTTAGATCCAACCTTGGACTATAGGATAGCGTCTTCCGACGCGGAAGGCTTTCTTCGTGACGCGGATGCCAGGGGCCGCTTGCCGCCGTTTGTACTCGGCGCGGTGGATGCGGCGGACGAGGTCGATGACAAGCTCGAAGGGCAAATTGTACTTTTGGCCGATTTCCTGGGGCGAAAGGTAGTCTTCGACGTAGGCTTGCAGCACAGTATCGACGATTGCGTAATCAGGGAGGGAGTCGGAGTCTTTCTGGTCATGGCGCAATTCGGCTGACGGCGCGCGGTCGAGCGTCCCTTGCGGGATGATCTCCTGCTCGCGGTTGATCCAGCGGCACAAGGCGTAAACTTGAGTTTTCGTCACATCGGAAATGACCGATAACCCCCCCGCCATATCGCCATACAGAGTACAGTAGCCCATCGCCATTTCGCTTTTATTGCCGGTGCTGAGTACGACGTAGCCGAGTTTGTTGGAAACCGCCATCAATATCATCCCCCGGATTCGGGCCTGCAAGTTTTCCTCCGTGGTATCGGGGCCTTTGCCAGCAAAAAGAGGCTGTAGGATTTTAAGATAGTCCTCGAATGGGCCTTCGATAGAAATCTGTTTGTATTCTACCTCTAATGTCTCCGCGAGCTTCTTTGCGTCCGCAATTGCTTCTTTCGAGCTGTAGCGCGACGGCATATTGATGCACATTACGTTTTCTTTACCGAGAGCTTCGACGGCGATACAGGCGACAAGAGCGGAATCGATCCCCCCCGATAAACCGAGACATCCCTGGCGGAATCCCGATTTATGGAAGTAATCGCGTACCCCAAGCACAAGGGCGCGGTACATGTCATGCATAGGGTCGTAATGGTACGAGCAGGGACAGGCTGGAGCATCCAGATCGATGATCATCTCATCTTCTGCAAACCCCTTGCCGAGCTGGCGCAGATGACCCTCTTTATCGACATAGACACTATAACCATCGAAAACGAGCTGGTCGTTAGCGCCTACCTGGCAGCAAAGGATCACGGGGCATTTCAACGTCTTGGCGGCCTTCGCGCATACCGAAACACGGACATCGGGTTTTTGGAACTGGTAGGGAGAAGCTGAGAGGTTGAGCAAAAGATCCGGTTTATACGGCACAAGCTCTAGAACGGGATCGCGCGGATAGCGGGTGCCTCCTGTATAGCCGGCATGCTGCCAGATATCTTCGCAAATGATAATCCCCGTCTTTTTTCCCTTGAAATTCCAAACTTGCATCTCTTTGCCCGGCTCGAAATAGCGCCGCTCGTCAAAAACGTCATAAGTAGGAAGCAGCCATTTGTCCTGAAAACCCAGGAGCTTGCCGTCTTCGATTACGGCTGCGCTGTTGAAAAGAGACTTGCCCTGCCCCTGAACATTGCGGCGGGGCAAACCCACAATCGCCACTAACCCATAGGAAGCGTGTATAATTCTCTGCAGGCACCGGTCAACAGCATCGATAAAAGAGGCATGTAAAAGAAGATCCTCAGGGGCATATCCGCTAATCGTAAGTTCCGAAAACAGAACGATATCGACATTTTGCGACCTGGCGCGATCCAGCGTACGGAGGATTTTTTCCGTATTCCCCTCCAAGTCCCCTATAGTCGGATTGAGCTGAGCGACAAGTATCCGCATCTATCTACCCCTATGCCTATATAGTATTCTCATAGTAACATATACACATTGTAGTTCAAGAATTGGTTTTTAACTTCGCCAGCATCCCTGCTTTTGAACCCGCCTCCATCGCACCTGTGCTTGCACAGGCGCTGCTTCGGCGCCGGCTGGCCCCTCCCGCTCATCGGGACAAATCGTTGTCCCGCTTCCGGGCCCCTCCTGATTCAAATTCAGGGCGCTAGCTTTGCAAAAATTCCAATTCTTGAACTACAATGTGTATTTCCTTTTTTGATAATCCCTTTTTTTCCCTATGATGTATAATTGGCCTTTTACTCCAAAAAAGGACTTAGGTTTATGGCGCAAGGAAAACTCACTATCCATACTGAAAATATTCTGCCCATCATTAAAAAGTGGCTCTATTCAGAAAAAGAGATCTTCCTGCGCGAGCTCGTCGCCAATGCCTGCGATGCCCTGAATAAACTCAAGATCCTGGGCGATGCCGGAGAAGTTCACCTTCATGGCACGGAAATGCGGATCGACATCACGATCGATAAAGAGAAAAAAACGCTTCAGATCGCCGATACCGGCATCGGGATGAGCGGCCAGGAGGTAGAAAAATACATCGCCCAGGTCGCTTTTTCCGGGGCCGAAGAATTCCTCTCGAAGTACAAGGGGAAGACGGAGAATGAACAGATCATCGGCCACTTCGGCTTAGGTTTTTACTCGGCCTATATGGTGGCCCGCCATGTGGAGATCGACACGCTCTCCTGCCGTCCGGACAGCGCTCCGGCCCTTTGGAATTGCGACGGTTCCTCCGACTATACCTTGGAAGAGGGGAAACGGACAGAGCGAGGCACAAGCATCACCCTCTTCATCGATGACGAAAACGCAGAATTCCTCGAAGAGGGCAGAGTGCGGCAGCTATTGCAACTCTATTCGGGATTTTTGCCCTATCCGATTTATCTGGGCGGTGTCCACATCAACCCGAGTGAGCCTCTCTGGATCAAATCAAGCGTCAATTGCTCGGACAAAGAATATCTCGATTTTTACCGCACCTTATACCCTCTGGAATCCTATAGGGAGTCAGAGCCCGTCCTCTGGATACATCTCAATGTCGATTATCCTTTCAATCTTAAAGGCATCCTCTACTTCCCGCGTATACAGCGCCGTTTTGAATGGGATAAAAACACCGTCAAGCTCTTCTGCAACCGCGTCTTCGTCGCCGATAACTGCAAAGACCTTCTGCCCGACTTTCTCATGATTTTGCGCGGCGCGATCGACAGCCCCGATATTCCCTTGAATGTTTCGCGCAGTTATCTGCAAGTCGATCGCACCGTGCGCCAGGTCTCGTCCCATATCGCCAAAAAAGTGGCCGACCGTCTCGCCTCCCTCTATCAATCCGACCGTCAAAAATTCATTTCTTCCTGGAACGACATCGAAATGATCGTCAAACTAGGCATCCTCCAGGATGAAAAGTTTTACGAAAAAGCCAAAGAATTCCTCATTTGGAAAACCTTATCGGGCGAGTGGACGACCATCGATGAATATCGTGCTCGCGCACCAGAACCCAGTAAAGATAAAGTATTTTATACAGCAGATGAAAAGCTCTCTTCGTCTCTCCTCGAAATCTATAAGAAGCGCGGGATCGAAGTCCTCATCGCCAACCCCCATGTCGACGCCGCTTTGATGAACTATCTGGAAGGACATAACGACAGCTTAAGTTTCCAGCGCGTGGACGGCAAGCTCGACGAGTCAATTCTGGATGCCGCCCGCGAAAAGACGCTACTAGGAGCCGATGGGAAAACGGAGAGTTCGCGTCTAGCCGACTTCTTCCGCGGCCAGCTTACCCAGGATCATGGCAAACTCGAAGTCGAGGCCAAAAGCCTGGCTGCCGATCACCTGCCGGCCTTCCTTGTCGTCGATGAGGAGACCCGCCGTTTGCGCGACTATCTCGCCCTTTCCGGACAAACCATGCCGCCCGGCTTGGAAGAAAAACGCACCTTCGTCCTCAATACCAACAACAAACTCGTCAACGCCATTTACGGGATGAGGGACAAAAACCCTGAACTCGCCAAAGAGATCAGCACCCATCTGTATGATCTCTCTTTGCTTGCGCAGAAGGGCCTCGATCCCGCAGCGATGGCCTCCTTTATCGAACGCACAACCCGCGTCCTCGAAAAACTCACGAACCCATAAGGTCCAGTCGCCCTGACGGGCTCTATTGATGTTCCCTACGATTCCCATAGTTCCCTGGCGACTATGGGCTCTAATCAGACGCCCTACTGGGCTCCAGAGGCACATCGGGTTGTCCGATTGTTTTCGCCAAAGGGCTGCAGTGCTAATTATTCCTAAGCCCGTTTAGGGCGACTGACTAGAGCCCATAGTGACCGGCAGGGAACTATGGGTATCGGCAACAAACATCAACGGAGCCCGTTTTAGGGCGACTGATTAGAGCCCATGGTGACCAACGGGAACCATGGGTAGAACGGAAATATCAATAGAGCCCGTTTTAGGGCGACTGATTAGAGCCCATGGTGACCAACGGGAACCATGGGTAGAACGGAAATATCAATAGAGCCCGTTTAGGGCGACTGAATAAAGGTAAAAGTCCCAGATGTCTCATAGTTGTGTAGAAATTTACCTTCATGTGATTTTTTCCACAAAAGGTAGACTTCCTCTCATTCCACAAAACATGGAAACAAGATTATACGCGTATCTGAGTGGCATCGCTCGTAAAAGTCAGGTTCCGATTTTAAAAATTAATGGCACGTCGGATCATCTTCATATCTTGTTGAAACTTCATGCGACTGTTTCATTGAGCATATTGTTGAAAGAGCTAAAATCTTATAGCACGGGATGGATGAAAAACCAAGGATGCATGGATTTTGGATGGCAGGAAGGTTATGGAGCTTTTTCCTGCTCCGTAACGCATCTAGATGCATTATCAGCCTATATCGATAATCAAAAAGATCACCACAAAATTAGAACCTTCGCTCAAGAGATAGAGATTCTAAATAAACGTTGGGGTTCGAAATGGATGATGGACTCAATCGGCATCGTTCAGTCGCCCTGACGGGCTCTATTGATGTTCCCTACGATTCCCATAGTTCCCTGGCGGTCACTATGGGCTCTAATCAGACGCCCTACTGGGCTCCAGAGGACCTGAAGAGCGCTTTTTTTTGCTGAGAGGAAGGCAAAATTAAATATTCCGGAGTCCGTTTAGGGCGACTGATTAGAGCCCATGGTGACCAACGGGAACCATGGGTAGAACGGAAATATCAATAGAGCCCGTTAGGGCGACTGGATGGGAACTGAGGGGCTTATTGGCGGGGTCTCGTCGAAGAATTCGCCCTTATTGTTCAACGCGCGGATGGTGCACCGACTGGGGGTAAGATCGACGATAAAGACCGCGTTCACGGCCGCGCTTTTGGCTATGAACCACCGCTCTGAACTGTTGAGAGGCTTACGGGGGGGCGTCCCCCATGAGCCATCTCCTAAATAGAACACGCCGCCTGCATCTTCCTTTCCTTCCTTGATCGGGACCGTGCGCTTGTAGACATGATTATGATGCTCGAAGACTGCCTGCACCCCCTCCTTCTCAAAAAGGGGGACCCAGGACTCGCGGATGCGTGTTGGCGTGCTTTTATTAAAGTCTCTCCTTGCTGGGTAAGCAGGAACATGAAAGGCGGCGATTTTGTAGGGAACTTGCCGGCGCTTTCCTAACTGCTCTTCCAGCCACTGCTTTTGCGCGTCAATGCGAAACAGGTGCCCGCTATCGAGCAGAAACAGGCTTAAATAGCCGCCGATATCGAGCAAGCGGTACGTATCTTCTTCATCAAAAAGAAACAGGTCATAGAACATGCCCTCCTTGTTGCGCCTGACATCGTGATTGCCTGCCAGGGGCAATAAAGGAATAAGGCGCCCTTCCGTATCCACCATTTGCTCGGTCCATGTCTGTAAAAAGGTCCGCCACCGGTTCCAATCCCCGTTGCTGCCGCCAAAAGGACTATGGCCATATGCGTAGGCTATATCCCCACCCAGGACAACAAAGGCCGGGTCTTGCCTGGCCACTTCGGCATTCATCTTGCAGAAGAGGGCATAATCGAAATAGACGTCGCCCCCGACGGCGAAGCGCAGTGGGCGAGACAGATCCTGCGGCAACGTATGGAAACGGTATTCCCGAGAGACCTTTCCGGCGTTATCCTCCAGCCAAAAGACATAATCGCTATCTGCCCCAAGCCGGGTGATCTCCACCCAATACAACCTAGGGGTCTTTGCGATCCCTTTGCGCAAAAGGCGGTTTTGGGCAAAGACCGTATGAACCTCAGGATCTCCCAATTTGCGGTAACTGAGGACTCCTGATGCCTCCTTGGCCGCCCCCTCCTCTATCCACTGAATGGCCATCGTAGACGTCGGATCCCCCTTCCAGGTGAGGTATACCGCTATAGGCTCAGCATAAAGGAGTTGCACCGTGAAAAGGAGCAAAAAGCCTATCCGCCACTTCCTCGCCATGAAATGCCCCTAATGAAATAGCCGCTATCATACCAAAAAAACCATTCTATTCCTGCTATTTCCCATAAGACACTTGCTATCAATGGTTTATGTTTTTATCGACAAGCTGCTTACCAACTAAATGATTCTTAGTTACTTAAAATCAGTTTTAAAATCTTTATTAAAATAATAAGTAAATAATTGATTTAGAATTTGTAAAATGTTATTATATTTTATAACTTAATAAATAAACATTAATTTGTACAAATGCGAAAACTAAAGCATTTGTCATACTTTTGAGGAAACTATGACGACGCACGGACCCAGACCAGTCTTATTGCAAGATATCCAATTGCTAAGCGAAAGCGGCAGGCCGCTAGATTGTGGCATTACCGATCACGCTCCCGAAATGCAAGCGCGGTTGCGAGAGGCGGTTGCTGTGGATGCAGGACGTATTATGGCTATCGTACAGAACCACCCCAACTACAATGCTATCCTCCGCTATGACATGCGCGTTGATGCCAACACCGTGATTTTAACTTCCCGGCGTACACGTGTCCACCCCTCGCAAAGACTTGTGTATTCATTCTCCTCTGACCATGACGATTGCCGTGCACTTACAGATCCTGCTTACCGAGCAATCGCTAGAGCCAATGACATCTGGCGAGAGCATTATGATCATCATCCTGACCATGTGCCTGATGACCATCCAGGGGACCATGCAGCTTCTCCAGCTTCTTCTTTCCGCGCCCCCTCCCCCCCTTTGCACCACTCACACGATGTCAGGCCGCTATCCCCATCTGCAGGTGGACCCCATGCATCACATTCCACTCCTCGCAGCCCATCCTCGTCCCCTCACGCCCCCTCTGGCATGACCTTGCGCGCAGTACGGCGAACCGACGGCCTTGGCAGAGAAAGAATCCGCCAGTTAATGAGAGAAGTTGTTCGCACTATGGGCGATGCTAATAGATCCTTGCAAGAAGGCGACGCTATTATGCGTCTGCGCAAAAAAAATCCTCAACGTCTAGCACATCAATTCGCAGAATTGGCAAGACTTCGAGATCAGGTCGCTAGGCTCACTCATGAATTGGGAGAACTTGTTCCAGAAGCCGTTACACATCGCGATGCCCTTATAGAACAATTAAGCCAGCTTCAAGATCGGATCAAAGCCCAATATGGCGACATCGATAAAGCCCTTGCAGACTTAGAGGAGGATCCATCCAGCGCCCGCACTCCTCACCATTCAAGAATTTCTCGTCTTCCTTCTTTCGGTTCAAGTTTTCCAGGTCACGCTCCAACCGATTCTCCAAGCTCGCACGCGAGACACCCTCATGCAGGTCGACATGATCGACTAGGTGCAACCCCTGTAAGCGGCTATCCGGACCTTGATCGCGAAGGTGCGGAATGGGACAGATTCAATGATGAAACTGAGAGATTCCTTACTGGCGAACCATCAGGCGACCACCATGAAGAAATGCCTTTAGGAGATGGTGCAGAAGGCGACGACTCAGTTCGCGTTGAGCGCCATCCAAGCGGAGTTTCCGGCAGTGATCCTGCAAGTCGATCCGGCCCGCGCGATGCATCTTCTGAAAGCGGTCTTCCGGAAATTAGTAGAGACATTGCGGAAATAGAAAGACTCCTTGCAGTAGTCCGGAGAAATCTTCATGGCGATCCATCAGGCGATCCCCATTCTGGAAGCGACCATCCTATAGATGGTGCAGCAGACCGCGCTAGCAGATCTGGCAGCCCTCGTACACCCTCTGTACCCTCACGCCTACTACCCCACAGCCATTCCCCATCAGATGACCCTGTCAATCCTCTTAGACACCTAAGTTCTCCCAGTGCGTCCAATCCTTGGGAGACACCTACTCCCAGCAGACGAGGACGCTCCGGTAGTCCTTCTTTAGCCCTTCATAGCTTACCTTCCGGCGATGCGCCGCGAGGATCGGCTGTGGATGTGGATATACCTGCTACTAGAAGAAGGCGCGAAGCCCTGACGCAGAGTTTGCGAGACCTTCGTGCATCTGAACGACCCGGACTACCCAGACCATTAGGTCGCGATGCAAGAATTGAACAGCTTGAACATGATCTCGCGGGTGCAAAAGCCGATCATCAAGCAGCATTAAGGCACGCACAGCGCGCTTTAGGCCAAATGGCTGCAGAAGGGACAACTCTTAGACAAGACCTCGAACGTACAACAGGTGAGCTCGCTCGTGCCAAAGGCGAAGTTAGCGGTCTTCAACATCAAGTAGCAAGACTTGTAGCCCGTGGTCGAACGCTGGAAAGCCTGCGCCAGAGACTAGTTGCGGCACAAATAAAAGACAATGGGAACCGAGAAAGAGAGTTAGAATACGCAAGGCACTTTGACGCACTCCGAGAAGAAATGCAGGGGCTGAAAGATCAACTAACTGATGCATCTCATGCCTTGAGAGAAGCAGAAGGACAAGTAAGAGCTAAGGACGGAGAAATAGCGGAGATCGTTCGTGGAAAAGATGCAGAAATTGCTGAGTTACGAGCAGCTTTGGATGAATCCGTGCGCGCACAACGACACGCAGAAGTCCTTCAACTACAAATTAGAGAACTCGGCGACGCTCTGCGCCAAGAACAGCTCAAAGTCAGAGAACTCGCAGCGCGTGTACATAGTGGCGATGAACGAGCCCAGGCTCTCGAGTCTGCCTTAGCTAATACAAGATCTGCTCATCGCGCCGTCGCTTCCAAACTGACCGACCTCACGACAAGCAACAAGCGTTTGACGCGAGCACATGCTGCGCTGCAAAAGGAGATGGAAGAAGCTGTCCGCGACGCGAAGAAAGCTGAACAACAAATTCATCGTCTCGGAAGAGAGCTTGCGGACTCTAGAGGCCAACTCGCTGAGGCCGAACGTCTCCATACACAAGATCAAGACGAAATCAGAGAAGCCACTGTAAGAGCGGAAATGCAGCTTGCACAAGCGCAGGTCAGATTCGATGAGGCAATACAGAGGCTTGAAGCCAGGGTCGCAGAATTAGATGAAGATAATGCTGGACTACGACACAGGCTAACTGAGCTCACCAGAGAATATCAAGAAGGGCGAGGACAAATTGGCAGATTAGAGAGTACGATAGCGGGTCTCGAGTCTGACAACGCAATACTACGCACCCAGCTAGCTAGTCAAAAATCTTACTACCAAGGACTGCTTGCGGAGCAAACGCGTACAGCCGATGCTCGCCATAGAGATCTTTCTGAACAGCTCGCAAATGAAAAGGAATTGGGTAGAGAGAGTAGAGCACACTTTGAGAGTGTAATCGAAGCACTTAAGAGAGAGCATGACTCTATCAATGAAAGAAAGGCAGGCAAGTTGAAAGAAGCCCTTCTGCAAGCAGCTAGAGCAGAAGAGCACGTGCGCGCCCTCGAAAGTAGCAATCAAGAGCTCGTGGCACGTGCAAGTCGAGTCGAGCAGGAAGATGAAACAATAAGGGACGAGCTCCTACGTGCCCAACGACAAATCACAGCCGAAAGTGAGAAGGCACATCAAGCACGAGAAGCAGCGAACAAACAAATTGGCGAACTCCGAGGATTGACTGAAGAACAAGCTGATGAATTAAGAACTGCGGCTACCCATGTCGCGGAATCGGAACGCTCAGTTGCAAGACTCCAAAAAGAAAAAGCGGAACTCACCAAAACACTCAGCCAAGAAAGAGCGGCTCACGAAGAAGCACAAAACCAATCAAGACACGCAGCAAATGAACTCCGCTTAAGAAAAGATGCCTTGGAAGCACAAGTCTCTCTGCTCGGCGATGAATTAGCGACAGCTAAACACGATGCAGGGGTAGAACAAGATAGGCTCCGAGCACTTCTAGCAAGGGCTTCTACAGAGAATTCCGACTTGCAAGCAGAAATTGACGCGCAAACTGAAGCTGTCAGGGCTGCGGAAGGACGTGCAGAACAACTGGACGAACAACGCGTAGAGTTAAACGCCGAACTTGAACGCAATCGAGTTAAATACACGGGTATAATAGAACGTCACCGCAAAGAAAAAGCTGACTTACAGCAACAGGTCAAAGAACTTGAAAGGCAAAAAATTGATGATGCAGCCCTTTTGAAAAGACAGCATGCCGCCTATCTTAAGCAACTACGCAAGGAAACGGGTGCTACGAGGAAAGTGCGTGCCGAACTGCAAAGTCAAATTCGCGCTGTCGCAGCCGCAAAACATGAATCTGAAAAACTGCAGCAACAATATCGGGCCTTAAAACTCCAACATACAGAAACAGCAGCTCGATTAGAAGAATCCGGAGAAAGAAATACTCACTTAGAAAGAAATCTAGTTCAAGCACGCGCAGATAAAGAACGGGCTGAAAGTCTATTGGAGTCAAGAGAACGGGATCTTCGAAGTCAAATTGATGCCCTCACTCAAAGTAACCATGGCTTAAACGCAGATCTAAGGGCAAGAGCAGCTACCATTATCGAGCATGAAACTGCAATTGCAGGGCACGCTGAAGAAGGCGCCGCACTGATAGCGACATGCGAAAGGCGTGTAGGGGATGCCTCTTCTGTTGCAGAGGAGTTCCGCAAAGCGAATGCTGTGTTAAGGGGCCAAGTCCGCGAGCTTGAGGCTGCTAAAGAAGAAGCTGAAGGCGCAGCACTTGCAGCGAAAGAAGAGTTAGATAAACTCGGACAAGCGAAAGATGAGCAAGAAAAGGGATTCGCAGCAAAAATCAAAGAACAAGAAGAGGCGGTCCATGCTGCTGAAAAGCGAGCAAGTGCTGCCGAAGCTGAGCGTGATAGCAACGCTGAACGCATCCGCGCATTAGAAGCAGATGTCGATGAACAGCGTAGACTAGCTGCGAGTGAAAGTGAGAGAGCAGGTGGTCTTTCCTCTCGACTAGCTACATTAGAGAGAGAGATGAGCTCTCAACTGCGCGCACGCGACACCCGTGTCTCTGAGGTGCAAGCAAGCTATGACGAACTTCAGATAAGATCCGCATTTAACGCAAGCCAACACACCCGCTACGCGGCACGAGCCAAAACATTAGAAGTAGAATTGGGGACCTTAAGAGCAGAAAAAGAATCTGCCGAAAGCACAGGAGCAACCTCCAAAGCTGAAGTTGCAAAATTGCGCGATGCGCTTAAAGAATTGCAGGAAAGACAAGACACAGTTGTTAAGAAAAAGGACAAATATAGTGCACGTTATAGAGAGCTGCATGGGCAATTAGAACAGCTCAGAAAAGAAGCGGAAGCCGAACAAGCAGCATTCACATCTGAGCGCGCCTCGCTTAACGGGCAAATCATAAGACTGAGAGATGAGCTTCGTGTCCAGACGGAAGAGGCTGCAGCACAAGGAAAGGGAAATCAGAGCCTGCATAGGACGATCGATCAACTGCAAGCGACTATTCGTGAACAAGGAACTTCTGCGGCTCATCTAGCCAAGGCCAAAGGAGAATTAGAAACTGCGCTACGATTAGAGCGGGAAAAAGCTTCTGGACAACTTAAGTCTACTCTAGAAGAAGCTAGGCGTGCCATGGAAAGTAATAAGCAGGAACTCGGAAAACTTCAAGTTGCTGCTGCGAAAAGAGAGTCCGAGCTACAAGCGGAACTCGATAGAAACACATCCGCACATCGCAAATTACACGATACTCATGGTGAGTTAAGCAGAGAGACCAATCGCTTAAGAGCCGAACTGGCAAGCGAGCAAGCCAGACTTGCAGACGCAAGAGATAGCCTTGGAACAAAGGGCCAGAAGGAAAGAGAGAGGGCAGATAAAGCGGAGAAAGACGTCGAAGGGCTGACCGCCGCTCTTGCCACTAAAACACGTGAACAAGAGACTGCTGCCACTAGAATTGCTACTCTCGAATCGGCTAACTCTAAGCTGCAAGCGCAAATTGCTGCACTACCGGCTCATATCGAAAAAATAGAAAATGAATTCCAAGTTCGACAGAGAGAGTGGGAAGAGCATGTCAGGGGCGCAAGGGCCGACCGTACAAGGGTAGAAGAGTTGCTCCATGCTAAAGCAGATGAGCTACTGAGCGTAACCCGTCAGCTGGAAGAAGCTCAAAGACAGCTTGAGACTTCGCAAAGAACGGAATTAGCCGCTAAAAGTGCCCTCGCAGAGCTTCAAGTGGATATGGAGCAACTTCGCGAGACAGCTGCAAGCAGCGAAGCCAGGTCATTGACACGCTATGATTTTAGAGAAGGACTATCAGGCGACGAGCTACGACGCACCTTAGAAGCGCAAATGCCGCCAGCACGCGCAAGAGTAACTCCACCTAGAAGAGTATGGACTATTGAGGGGCTTCCCGAAGCTGTCCGCGGAGGACTTATAGACGGCCTGCTCGCGCCTGATCCTGAAACGATCCGCCTTGTGCGCGCAACCCTGAACGATTACTTGGATCATCCGGACGCCAACCCGGATTATATCTATAACCTGGCTATTTACCTCGCCAATGCCGATTCAGCACAGTTCAAATCCGATGCGGCTGTATTTAATAAGCTATGCAATTGGTTGATCCGAAAAGCATGGCAAGAAGGCAGGGCTTACCCAGAAGCTGAAGGCCATAAGCGCAAACATACAACGCTCTTGCTCGCATTAGCAAACGCAGACAATGCCCTTTACGGAGAGCTTTACCATCGATTAGAAACTGCTCCTGGCTTCCATGAATTCCTTCCAGGACCAGATGATGACCACAACACATGGGCAGACAGATTACTGCGTGCCGACCCAGCCGAGCTAGAACCTGAGCAAGTGGCGCTGCAAGCAGCATTACGTGGTGTATCTGGTGTTAGCGATCCGCGCGAACGTCAGGCGCAGATTCGAAAAATCCTGGATAATCCCCTAGCAATACTTCGCACTTATGAGCTTGGGACAACTGAAGATGTTGCTCCAATTCCTAATGCTACGGCTAGGGCAGATTCAACACTTGTGGTGAACAGCATTACGGCAGCATTAGATCGCGCACGTGCCGCTCAAACACCTTTAACAGACGAACAACGTGCGGGTTTTGCTACAACAGTTGGAAGTAGGATTATGGCGCATCTCAGTCAGCTAACAGGTATGGGCTGTGGAGACTCTACTCCGGCAACTATCATGAAGTACGTACAAGCGCATGGAGAACTGCCTCCAGCGATCGAGCGCGCCTTCAATCAAGAAAATGGCGAGGATGCGTTGCTCCTTGCAGAGCTCCTGTATTACTACAATGCTCTAACGCAAGGCAGAACAACCAATCCCCACTTTGCCCACTTTGCAACAATCCCGCAATTCGCGTGGTTACTGCAAGATGTCCCTCCCCATATCGCTGCTGGGCGTGTCTTCCAATTGCTTCATACACTTGCGCAAGATCTCAAAAACTTCCAAGGACGGCCTATGTCTAGCCAACAGGCCATTTGGGCAGAATATCTTTATAAACTCCTAGCGAACAAAGGAGGCATTGAGCACATCATTGCCCTTCCCGGCTCTGGTAAATCGGCCTTGTATCAATGCTTCCTGGGATACATCAAAAAGCAAATGCCTGAATGCGCCGATAAGCACGTAGTGTTATTCAGCCCATTTGCTGTAGCAGATAAAGAAGGTATAGTTTGCCGGATGCTGCCCAGACGTATAACAGGTAACATCTCTGTTCCTATTGAAAGAGAAGACCAAATCGATCGTACTGTCGTCATCGCCGATGAAGGGCATGTCCTTCCAGCTGAGACACAATTCGTCATTTCTGCACCCGGCGCAAGCAGAGAACGTACTGTTAGGCCAGTAAGATTCATTGACCCCATGATGGTCACGGCGACTCCTGTTATTCCGCATAAAAGATTTGCCGTCCGTAAAGATGCTGAACTGACAGGTCCCTACACGGGACAAGTAGGCGTCTTAAAACGCCGTGCAGCAAAACTCCGTCTAGATAAGAATACAGAGGCAATTCGTCTGCAACATGAACAGCTCAAACACGCCCGTTCTGTTTTGGATGCATTTAGAACATATTCCACAGGAGGCAAAAAGGCTCCAACATTTCAAGAGTATGTACCTGGGGGTCAGTCTCGTGGTTATGAACATGATCATCGAGTCATGGAAACTGCCTTTAAACGAGCTGCCGATGCTGTAAATGCATACGAGGCTTTAAGAGAAGAGGAAGAGGACGCATCTGCAGAGGAAGTAGAAAGAGCTATTGGGAATGTAGAGCGTGCGTACGCCGCTCTAAATGAACCATTGTTGGCGTTCTTGGTCCGCCTTAGCAATGTGCGCTACTATAAATTCTCTTGCAAGGGACATACTTCTCTCTCGGCAGAGCCTGGCACCCTAAAAACCAGTTCGGAAGACGCCACTAAAGCCATGAAAAAGGATACTGTCGCCTTTTGTAGAGAATTAGCAGGCCTATTTGGCATGACTTCGCAAAGACTACCAGCGGGCGCGGTGCAAGAGCTATTCAATGCGCATAAGCAAAAAGATGGTGTAAGCGAGGATCTCCCGGGTGTGCATCCACAGCTAGAGGCCATGCTAAAGCCTTTCACTCATTTAACAAAAGCCGTTGCCTCAAAAAGCCGCCGCAGAACACATACTGTTCCGTCTTTGGCCGTTTCGACACATAAACCTGCCGGTCCAAGTTCTGAGCGCTTACAGGAACTCGAACAAGAAGAAGCTTCCGTAAGCAAAGCAGCTGTGGCATTAGACCGTAGAATTGGAGGATGGCACCGCAAAGCTGAAGTTGAGCACCAAGAAGCCTTGAGGCATGCTGCCATACAAGCAGACCGAGTAGCGCAAATCGAATCTCGTATGGCTTACGGCCAAAGAGAGCTTCGCCCACTTGATGCTTCTACCCCGGTTCAAATAGCCAGGGACATAGAAGCCCTTGCGACAACCCCTGGGAATATCAAAACTACTAGACGCGCGCAGGTAATTTTACCAGGTGTTGCGTTTACCATGGATTCGATGATTGCTTTTACTGATGGGCTATCGCGCCAGTTATCTGCAGAAGCCGTAACGTATCCTCTAAGCGTAGTTTACCACGACTCTGTAGAGGGTTCAGAAGGTTTTGGAAAAGATTGGGTCATTGTCTATAAAGAGCCTGGTGTGAGGGGACGTGCGCCCATCTCTAAAGATGCGTATTTAGCAGATCCCGCTCTTACTGCAGGAACAACTATTTTGCTCTATGACACAACCAACAAACAGGGCGGCGATTTCGTTACTCTCAGTGATGCGGATCAAGGCGATATGGCGCAGTTCATTTATTACAACTATAGCGATACTGAAGGTGAAAACCCCGCCGACCTGGTCAGCGAAAACGACCTCTACCAAGCGATACTCAGAAGGCGCGGGAATACTCGCTTGCCTTCCTACGTATTCGGAAACCAAACAGTAGGCGGTTTTAGAAGAGATGCTCAGCTACGCCAAGAAAATGTAAGCAAAGCTTGGGCAATCCGCGGCGTCGCATCCGAAATCGCGAGAAAAGATGCACATGCCCATACTGTATTCACTAGAGGAAGGCATGCATGGAAAACCCTTAAAGGCGTAGGTCGCCGCCGCGAATTTGACGCAATGGTACGGCCGAGTCCAGGTCTCCATGCAGCTTTATCCAGCGCAGGCGATACCCCATATGACCACCAGCGAGCAGATGATCAAAGGATGCTGAATCACAGAGAGATTGCCTCCAGGATGGCCATTAAAGCTGATCCGGAAGCAGCTCCTCCTAGCGAACATCTCTGGCAAGCTTTATTAGCCCATGAGGAAGGGAATATCTTGCTTCAGGAAACACGCCCAGGGTCAGCGCCTCGAAGCACTCCACCACGAGTAAATCCATGGGGGCCTCTAGAAGCTCCTGGTAGTGATAGTGCAGCTAGCCCTGCACCGACTTCAAGAAGTATGAGCTCAGCTGATGCAGAGCGCATGAGATTAGCTCTTGCGGGTTCTCCTCGCAGAAGCAGCTCTTCCAGCTCGAGCACGCAAAGATCGACTGAAGTGCGTGGGAAAACTGAATCAGCAGGCCCTAAAATAGCGCATCGTCCTGCAAGTGGCGGTTCCGCACCGTCATCTAGCAGCGGTTCTCGTGGCTCTACCCCACCTGAACGCGTTTCAAGCGGGGGCGGTACTCATAGCTCCTCTAAAAAAGCGCCTGCATCCGTTGTGAGTGTTACTGGAAGTGTTAAAAAGACTCCGGGTGCTGCTAGACCAGGCGTGCCAACTGCTACATTAAGCAGACCGCTCGATCTTTCAGCGTCTATTAGAAGCACAAGCCGCCCTGACCCTAGTCAATTCCAACTACTGGGGGGCACAGGCTCAAGTGGTGACAGCAGCAGAATGCCAACGCCTGAAATGGACGACTCTGCAAACGCCCTTCCTAGCCGTGATGCCAGCCGCACACCGAGCCCGGATGACGTAGCTCCTAAGCTTGCGCTGCTACGGACGGATAGCGTTGCCAGTTCGGCTGCATCAACTCGGGGATTCCCGAGTAAATCAAGGCCTTTTGACCGACAGGCGTCTCCGGGAACCCCCTCGGAAGATCCTTTCCGTCGACGCCTCGTCATTGAAACAAGCATGGAAGATTCAGTCGATACCACCCCATCGACACGCTCGGCTTCTCCACCTATCGGGAAAACCTTGCGTAATCGGCCTGCACCAAGGGCTCAAGTCCAGCAGCCGCTGAGAATGCATGGTAAATATTTTACCTAAGCAAAAAAAAACGCCAGCTAGAATCTTCTAGCTGGCGTTTTTTTCTTTCTATCTGAAAAGATTTTTTATTCGGCTGACACTTCAGCCTTTTTTTCATCTGTGCAAGGCTGCACTTCGGTGATAGCTGTTTTCAGTACTTCGATTTTTGCGCCTTCCACCATTTTCAAAACAATCGTTTGCTCGTTGATGCTGGCAACTGTACCTACGATGCCCATCGCTGTCACGCGGTCCCCTTTTTTTAGGCCGCTGCGCTGCTTTTCCATCATCTTACGCCGTTTTTGTTCGGGCCGCCAGAGGATGAAGTAGAAAAAGAGCAGGGCGACGACGAGCATGAGGCCGGTCTGCATCATGTTGCCTCCGGGAGCTGGGGCTGCTGCGCCTTCAGCAAAGAGCGATGCGGTGGAACCTAGGGCCAAAACAGCTAGGGTGGATGTTATTTTTTTCATAGTTCTCCTTGAGAAAAAAAATAAGGTTTACATTCCATCATGCCCGAAAAACCCGCAAAAAGCAAGCTGAATAGATTTATAGGATTATGTAGTCATTTTTTTAGGATGTATATCTTTGATCAATGGGTAGATGCATACATGATCTTGGCTAAGGTCTTGATGGTGGGATTGCGATGCTTTAAGGCGGAATATATCGTTGATTTTGGCAACTTGGTGTGTTTCCTCAATTGAGCTTTATTCAAAGCATCTAGGTAGATAGAGATCATTTCCATCACGCCTTCAGGGTCATTGTTTTGCAGGCATTCTAGAATAGCCAGACCTGTTTTTTCTGGATCAATCAGCTCTTTTAAGGGATTCGCCCGTGTAAGACCTTTTACTTTATTTAGATTGACTTTCGGCGATTTTACTGAAGATCTTTGCTGCCTTTTTGATGTCTTTGTCTTGCCCATTTTTATTGCCTCCCAGCAAAAGAATTATATTTGCTTCCGCTATCGGCGCATAGTAGATCCGCCGGCCATCGTTGAATTTCAATTCCCAGACACCGGCACTGTGCAAGTATTTGTTATGCCCGAAATGACCTTCTTCTTCAATTTTTAAGACTCGGCTGTGAATTTGCCGCTGAGACTTGAGGGTTTCTCCCCTAGCCATTCTTTATATTCTTCTGTTTCGTAGACGGTGTACTTTGTCATCTATCGTCGCCCAGTTACCCAAACAGTACGATATATCGTACTATCACGCAAGCGGAACCCCTGCAAACTCTCTGACATCTCTTTTTGTAGCGTAGCCTGCGTCTTTTATGGCATAGACTTCAGGACGCAGGCTAAAGCCTATGCTACAAAAAGAGATGCAGCGATCAGAGCCCCTAAGGGCGACTCAGGAGGGCGATATTCTCGAGATGAGGCGTGTGGGGAAATTGATCGACGGGCTGGATGGCTTCCAGGCGATAGCCGTGCGCAAGGAGGGTTTTGACCTCTTCTGCTTGCGTAAGGGGGTTGCATGCGATGTAGAGAAGACGGGGCGCATGAGCCTGCAAGACTGTTTGCAGGGCCTTCGGGCCAAGGCCTGTACGCGGCGGATCGACGATAATAAGATCGAAGGGGCGGGAGCCCTCTTGCAAGACCTCGGCGAGTTTTTCGCCGGCATCCCCTTTGAGAAGGCGGATGTTCTCCAATTGATTGCGCGCGCAATTCGCTTCGGCGTCGAGGATCGCGTAAGGGTTAAGTTCGATCGCGGTTACCTGCTGGACACATCTAGCAAAGGCCATGCCGATGGTGGCGGTGCCGCAATAGAGATCGAGAATATGTGCGTCAGGATCTGGTTTGGCAAGGGCCAGAGCGCGTGAATAGAGAACTTCTGCCTGCAAAGTGTTGGGTTGAAAAAAGGACTGCGGGCTGATCTGGAGAGTCAAAGGAGCAAGGTTAGCCTGCGTATCGAGGTGCAATTCTTCGAGCAGAAACTCGGGGCCGCTAAGATGGATTTCATAAAACTGAGTGGGCTGGCCTTTGATCGCCTGTTGGATGCGAATGAAGCAGCTGATGGGCTGGTCTTTTGGCGCTGTGGCGCTGAGCGCTTTCGCCCACTGGAGCATCTGTGGGCGAGAAAGCGCAAATTCCGGCTGGCCGGAGATCGTGAGAATGGCCATCTTGCTGCCAGTATGGCGCCCCTCGCGCAACGTGAGCGTGCGGAGCGACCCGGTATTGCGATGGGGATGATAGGCGAGCAAGGAGCTAGATTCCCACCAGCTCCGCGTCGCCTGCACGGCATTAGCGAACCAGGTCGATGTCAGATGGCATTCGAGAAGGTTGAAGACCTTGCCGCGGCTGCCACGAAGCATCAGTCCTAGGTAGCGCGTGCCTTGCGCATCCTGAGAAAATGAAAATTCCATCTTGTTGCGATACCGCCAGGGATCCATGCATCCGAGGATGGGATGCAAAACGGTGCGGGGCGACAATGCGTCAGAAAAAAGTTTGGCGACCCACTGCTGTTTCGTTGCGAGCTGGGCTGCATAGTCCATCTCCTGCCATGCGCATCCGCCGCAAAGAGGGACATGGCGGCAGCGAGGAACAGTACGAAGCGGTGAAGGGCGTATGATTTCTTTGATAAAGCCCTGGCAAGACCCGCGCCGTTTCCTGCCCAGCACAGCCCGCACCTCGTCGCCGGGAACACCGGAAGAGAGGATGACTTTAAGTTTGTTCTCGTTTTGCTGCAGATAGGCGACTGCCTCGCCTTTATAGGTGTAGTGGTCGACGGTAAGAGGTAGGCCTTCTGATGCGGAGGTAGACATGGGCCTATATTCTCGCTCAATTCTCCTTGGAATGCAATGAAGATTGAGTCGCCCGGATTGACTCGTCAGGGGGGCCTAATCGGACACAGGCACGCATATTCTTTTTGTAGCGTAGGCTTTAGCCTGCGTCCTGAAGTCTATGCCATTAAAGACGCAGGCTAAAGCCTACGCTACAAAAAGAAGTGATTCAAAGCCCATTCGTGAAATTACTTTTTCTTCTTCGCTTTTTTAACTGTTTTCTTGGCGGGTGCTGCTTTTGGCTTGGCCGGGCGTTTAGCGCCTCCGGTTTTTCTTTCAGCAGCGACGGATTCTTTGCGATACAGCTTGGCGACTTTTTCGAGTTTGATCGTGCCTGTGCGCACGCGCTGGGCGGCTGCCTTATTGCCGGTGCCTGATTTCTGCAGGTTTTGGCAGCACTCCTCCAATATCTTCATCAAGGCATTTGTTGTTTCTTTGAGCGCCATATTCCATCTCCTCTTCGATTTATAACCCCTATGTCAATAGAGTCTCTCTGGATATTGTGCAAGTTTTTTTTGGGATTTTGAAATGGAATTATGGTTTATTAACTTCTAGATCAGGCGGCTTCGAAGCTATAGGGATGATCGAAAGATCTCTGCGTAAAATTCCTCGTCCCTCTCTTTCGCGGCGCACCACATCGGCAAGACGAGGATCCGTCAAATCCAGTTGATCATTATGTTTCTTGAGCTCCTCTTCGGAGCGGGAAAAAAGTGCAATCACATATTTGGGAACATCAGAACCGAATAGCATTTTCCATACGCGCCAGCAAACCATCTCCCCCTCTTGATTATGTTTAGAGACCTGGCGCTCTAGGTAATCTTCAAAATAGCCAACTTGCCCCGGGGTGACGGCGACAATGTAGTAATGGACATAGGGACGATAGGGCACGCTGGGATTGCTATTCAGTGGCACACAAGACAAAAAGGGCATATAGGCAAGCAGACTATATGTCTGGAAGTTCAAGGTGCTGACCCATGCTTCCTGCTGTTTCTTTGCGATTTCAGGCCCAAGTTTTTGTATGATGCGATTGGTGTAGTCGAGGTAGGTGTCTAGAGTTGCAAAACGCCCTAAAGGGGTCATATAGACGAATTCCGGGCTCGTGCGCGACTGGATCGCCACCATCGTCATGAGCTCTTCCGGCGCTATTGCCTGCTTTAGCTCGGTGATCCACGTTTTTGTAAGAGCTTCATACACATCCCGTTTGCCAAAAGAGTAGAAGTCTTCCTGGAACATCCATATTTCCAGGTTTTTCTCTTTAAACTCCGGCTTGGGGAGAAATGAGGTTGAAATGCCAAATAGGAGGACAGAGAGCAAAATCCCAAAAAGAGCTCTTGGGGTGATAAGAGGGGAACCGCCTCTAGATTTAAAAAAAAGACTATTCATTACGCGCCCTCGCCTTCTAAGGATCCTAACGCACTGATAATAAGACGCAAACGTTGAAGTCCGACATCTAAAGGCTGCCGATTGGCAGCTAAGGCATGTCTTCCTTATGGGCAAAAAAATCAATTAGCACAATTCATTTTCTCTGGAAAAGGCTTTGTGGTATAATAAAGGGCAAGCGCCACCTATCCATTTAGATAAGTGGGGCTGGCAAGAGGCGGAAGCCCCTTGCGAACCGTTAGAATCTTGGTGGATAGTTGATCGCTGTTTCTTGTGTCCTGTGCGTTGGTTCAAAGGTGTTATTCGCACTTTCTTCATCTCGCTCATTTCAAGATCTCAAGTCAATTATTGGCAATTCTATGTCGTGGATAAACACGGCATAGCGATTCCCTTTGCAAAAGGGGCAAGGTTCGTAGTTATAAGTTTTTAGGGAAATTTTTATTCATGAGTCAAACTATGCAAAAGAAAAAAAAGCTGTATGTAGGCAGCCTTCCGTACAGCGTTACAGAAGACGAGTTGCGCAATATTTTCGCTGGATTCGGAACAGTCGAGTCTGCGCGCATTATCAAAGACAAATTCACCGACCAATCTAAAGGTTTTGGATTTGTGGAAATGTCTTCTGCTGAAGAAGCACAGAAAGCCATTGAAGGCATCAACGGCAAACAATTCGGCGGCAGAACGCTGATTGTTAACGAAGCACGCCCTGAAGAACGCAGAGAGCGTTTTGCAGAATCTGGTCACGGCGGCGGCAACGGCGGCGGCGGCAACGAACGTCGTCCATTCCGAGGCGACAGATCGCAGCGCTACTAGACTGCGCTATTTTCTAAGCAGAGTTTGTCTCAGGTTAGAAAAAACGCCGCTGGGGAAGCCCAGCGGCGTTTTTTTATTTCCCCACTCATGCAATTAATCACACAACTCTGTTATAACCTAACAAAATTCTATTAGATATATTGATAATTATGTGCGGTGAAGCTTCTTTAGTAAAGCCTGCTTCATATCCTGTCTCACCGCCATCTTCATCGTCAAGTTCATCGTCAGGGCCTGCCTCTGATCCTGTTTCTCCTCCTGTTCAAGCACAAGGGACTATCATGGTAGGAAACAGTGCCGTAAAAGATTTATTTCAAGCTATCATGCGTAAGCACAACGCTATTCAGCTTGTTGAATTAGACCGCCCTCTACCAGAGCGCGATGGTAAATGTGCGTGGGGAAGAGATGCACGGGTTATCCATCCCAATCATGTGCACTTACTCCCTTTTCCTATACCCGGTACAGAAATCTTAGAAGATCGTCTTAAACCTCTTTTACCGGGAAGCGACGATCGTTTTATCAAGTCCGGTATAAGCGGATCGTATGGTAAAGGATTTTTAAAAGAACAGGCTGCAGCTGCGCTCGCCTTTGCAAGAAGTCAGCGTATTCCCTATCGGAGGATGCGCAGCGCCATTGAAGGCGGTAACTGCTTTATATTTTTCGATCCGCAAGAGCGGCTGAAAGCTATTATCGGCTACCGTAGTCTGCTCCTGACTTTCATCGGACTGGAAGATCAAAACTATTTCGCCTCGCATAAAGAGGACTTAAGAGCTCTCGCAGCTTCTATTACCATCCCCTCTCGTCAGGCATTGCGAGCAGTAGGTAATATGGCTTTGTACGAAACGCAAAGAAAATGGGAAGCTTCTTATATATCCATGAATAGTGGTGGGGGCTCGATATCGTCAAAAGAATTCAAAGAACAGCGAAAAAAATATTACAGTAGCCTTACAGGACCTGTTACCGAAGAAGACGGCGAATCCTTCTTGCATGAAGCTCGTCTTTGGGACGCCAAATGTATACTCGCAAAGCGCGTGATTGCAGCTGATATCCGCGTTCCAATAGCAAATATCGCCTTTGTCCCACAAACAGCATTCCATATTGACATGGAGATGTTTGTTACTCCTGATGGGACAAGGGTAGGGGTGGATACGTCTGCGTATCAGCGTCCACTGATCAAGGCCCTAGCACAAATCGGCTGCAAAGCAGTTCCTCTGCCAGGAGTTTTTGGTCCAGGTATCAATTTTATGAACGGGAAATTTGTTTCTACACCTAAAGGCACTCTTTTTGTCACGAACGGTGTGAAAAGTGAGTTTGCGCTAAAGCGAGTGGAGTTTCAGCGTGCTTTTCAACGCGCGTTTCCGGACTTACAAATAGATTTCCTAGACCAGAGTATGCAGCACATTCTGGCAAACCACAGCGGCGGCATCCATTGTTTGACTTGGGAAAAGCCAATCTATAGAACACCCAGGGACATCGTCGCGAGCTATCTAGCCGATGAGCCTATGCCAGAGACAAGGCTCCGCGCTAAATTGCTCGAGGTAATCCCATCTTTAGCAGCAGATTAAAGAGGTAATTGCGAAATTCTTTGGCGAGCAAAATCCCCCTTCTCGACCATGTTATATCCGCTGGGCAAGCACAAGCAGACAGCGAAGCCTACAGGAAATCGCACCTCTGATGAGAGCCGGGAAACGGCAACACAAGTCAAAAAGTTTAGGCTAATGTTGGTTCTGTCGCCAGTTCCTGGCTCCTTTTTGGGTGTGCACGACCCCGTAGGTTCCCTGCGGTCACCTACGGCTATCCACTGTAGCCGGTTCCCGGCAAATCACCGCTTTCGCGGTTAAATCATTCGATTTTTCAATTCGTGCAAAGGCTATCCACTGTAACCGCTTAGACCGCGTAAGCGGTGATTTGCCGCGAAGCGGCTACAGTGGTTAGCCGTAGCCGACTGACGAGTACATAACGGCAGGTGTGATTCGCAGGAGCCTACGGAGGACCGCGTAAGCGGTGATTTGCCGCGAAGCGGCTACAGTGGTTAGCCGTAGCCGACTGACGAGTACACACCGGTAGGTGTGATTCGCAGGAGACTACGGAGACTACGGAGACAAAAAAAAAGACCCTAGCTTTCGCTAGGGTCTGAAGAAAAACTTGGCAGCTACCTACTCTCCCACACTCTTGTGTGCAGTACCATCGGCGACGAAGGGCTTGACTTCTGAGTTCGGGATGGGATCAGGTATTCCCCCTTCTCTATGGCTACCAAGCAAAAAATTGCCAGTTAAAAAAGAGATCCTTAAATCAATCTTTTCACAAGATGAAAACGACGCTTGAGGAGCTTTCCCTCACCTTGTTTTAGGTGCAGAGTAAAGCTACCTTCTCAGTTCCACAGCCATCATGGACTCAAACCTTAATCTCTTAAGGTCTGCGCCGATGCTGTAAAAAAAAGTGATCAAGCCATTGGACTGATTAGTATTAGTCAGCTCAACGCATTACTGCGCTTACACTCCTAACCTATCTACCCTGTAATCTTCAGGGTGTCTCATTGGGATACCTTATCTTGAAGGAGGCTTGGCGTTTAGATGCTTTCAACGCTTATCCTTTCCGAACATAGCTACCCGGCTATGCACTTGGCAGTACAACCGGAACACCATTGGTTCGTCCACTTCGGTCCTCTCGTACTAGAAGCAGCTCTTCTCAAGTATCCTACGCCCACAACAGATAGGGACCAAACTGTCTCACGACGTTTTGAACCCAACTCGCGTACCGCTTTAATTGGCGAACAGCCAAACCCTTGGGACCTTCTCCAGCCCCAGGATGCGATGAGTCGACATCGAGGTGCCAAACCGCCACGTCGATATGAACTCTTGGTGGCGATAAGCCTGTTATCCCCGGAGTACCTTTTATCCGTTAAGCGACGGCGATTCCACTTTCAACCGCCGGATCACTAAGCCCTACTTTCGTACCTGCTCGACTTGTTGGTCTTGCAGTTAACCTGCCTTATACCTTTACGCTCTTCTCGTGATTGCCAACCACGATGAGGCAAGCTTTGGACCCCTCCGTTACTCTTTAGGAGGATACCGCCCCAGTCAAACTGCCCGTCTGACATTGTCCGAATCCCAGTTTCATGAGATTTCGTTAGATTTCCGACTCCCTAAGACCGGTATTTCAACGTTGACTCAGGCGACCCTGACGAGCCGCCTTCAATGTCTCCCGGTTATCCTACACATAGAAAGTCAGAAGCCAATATCAGAGTACAGTAAAGGTTCACGGGGTCTTTCCGTCTTGTTGCGGGTAAACGGCATCTTCACCGCTACTACAATTTCACCGAGTCTCTCGTTGAGACAGTGCCCAGATCGTTAGGCCATTCGTGCAGGTCGGAACTTACCCGACAAGGAATTTCGCTACCTTAGGACCGTTATAGTTACGGCCGCCATTCACCAGGGCTTAAATTCAATGCTTCGCTATTGCTAGCTGACATCTCCTTTTGACCTTTTGGCATTGGGCAGGCATCACACCATATACATCGTCTTAGACGACTTCGCATAGTGCTGTGTTTTTGTTAAACAGTCGCCTGGGCCATTTCTCTTCGGCCGATTCCAGCTTCTCAGCGCGAAGCTGATAACCGGATTCGGCCCCCCTTCTCCCGAAGTTACGGGGGTAATTTGCAGAGTTCCTTAACGAGAGTTCTCTCGCGCGCCTGAGAATATTCTTCACACCCACCTGTGTCGGTTTTGGTACGGTCGCCTTCAACGACTAGAGGTTATTTCTTGGAAGTGTCGCGCCGCGTCATCGGTTCCCCCGAGGGTTCCCCTTGTCTGATACCTAGCATTATGTCTGCGGATTTGCCTACAGACCTGCCTCATACCCGAACGGACATCCAATAGTCCGCACGCTTAACTTACTTCGTCACCCCATTGTCATAGTCTATGGCGGCGCAGGAATATTTAACCTGCTTTCCATCGCCTACGCTTTTCAGCCTCGGCTTAGGGACCGGCTAACCCAGGGAAGACGAGCTTGACCCTGGAAACCTTAGGTTTTCGGCGAGGAAGATTTTCACTTCCTTTATCGTTTACTCATGCCATGCATTCTCACTAGCATGCGCTCCAATGCTCCTTACGGTACATCTTCGACGCACATGCTACGCTCTTCTACCGCGTACGTCTTGCGACGTACACCCGTGATTTCGGTTCTATGCTTTAGTCCCGTCTATTATCGGCGCAAAGTTTCTCGATTGGTGAGCTGTTACGCACTCTTTAAATGATGGCTGCCTCTAAGCCAACATCCCAACTGTCTTTGAAACTTCACTTCCTTACCCACTTAGCATAGAATTAGGGACCTTAATCGACGATCTGGGCTGTTCCCCTTTTGACTATGAAGCTTATCCCCCACAGTCTATCTCCCAAGTATCTTCCCGGTATTCGGAGTTTGGTTCCCTTTGGTAGGCCGGTAGGCCCCCTTGTGGATCCAGTGCTCTACCCCCGAGAAGTATTTCTTGAGGCTAACCCAAAAGTTATTTCGAAGAGAACAAGATATCTCCAAGTTTGATTGGCCTTTCACCCCTATCCACAGCTCATCCAAGGCTTTTTCAACAGACACTGGTTCGGACCTCCACAAGGTGTTACCCTTGCTTCATCCTGGCCATGGATAGATCACTTGGTTTCGTGTCTATGTCATACGACTTAATCGCGCTATTCACACTCGCTTTCGCTTCGGCTCCGGAACGTATGTCCCTTAACCTTGCCGTATAACATAACTCGCTGGCTCATCATGCAAAAGGCACGCCGTCAGCCATTTCCCTAAAAGGGACATAGGCCTTCGACCGTTTGTAGGCTGCTGATTTCAGGTTCTATTTCACTCCCCTAACAGGGGTTCTTTTCACCTTTCCCTCGCGGTACTGGTTCACTATCGGTCATCGTCGAGTATTTAGCCTTGGAGAGTGGTCTCCCCAGATTCAGACCGGGTTTCACGTGTCCGGCCCTACTTAGGTACCTAGCCGGCTTCAGGTTGTTTTCGCTTACGGGGCTATCACCCTGTATCACTCATCTTTCCAGATGATTCAGCTAACTACCTTCTGCTTTACGCCAGGCCCTGCAACCCCAAAGACAAAGTCTTTGGTTTGGGCTATTCCCGTTTCGCTCGCCGCTACTCGGGGAATCTCTTTTGATTTCTTTTCCTCTGCCTACTGAGATGTGTCACTTCGGCAGGTCTCGCCTTCCAAACCTATGTATTCAGCTTGGAATGACGGGATTTTACTCCCGTCGGGTTCCCCCATTCGGACTCCTCCGGTTCAACGTTTCGTTCCAACTCGCCGGAGATTATCGCAGGTTTGCGCGTCCTTCTTCGCCTTACGATGCCAAGGCATCCGTCAGCAGCCCTTAGCAGCTTGATCACATACAATCTTTACGCTGCTTTATTGAGCTATCGCCTTACTTACACCTAATTTTCATGTGAAGTATTCTCCTCAAACGCCGTTTTCATCCAGTGAAATTTGTAAAACCTATCTCTAGGTTCTTACCACTTTACTTACTCACTTGCGTGCACTTTAGCTTGCGCTAAAGTGATAAAAAAAATTGATTTTTTTTGAGGATCTCTTTTCCAACTGTCAAGATAACGTGTCTTGTTAAAAACAAGGCTATTGAATGGAAGTGGTGCGGTTACCAAGATTTGAACTTGGGACCTCGACATTATCAGTGTCGCGCTCTAACCAACTGAGCTATAACCGCTCACGATGGAGACTAGGAGATTCGAACTCCTGACCCTCTGAATGCAAATCAGATGCTCTACCAACTGAGCTAAGTCCCCTAAAAAATTGTTAGGGCAAAAACTCGGAAACCGAAAACTACCAGCCTCAATACGGCTTGGACAACAGAAGGGAAGTAATGTACATGTAAAGCTTGCTCAACCTAAGATCGTCTGCGTAAGCAGGCGATCCATAGTCCTTAAAAGGAGG
>Ga0206803_1005_pt1 | contig 93121 bp, 67 predicted proteins | sample Alteio_BWOrgCont_61_FD_152909 | JGI IMG/M metagenome (GOLD analysis project Ga0206803, IMG submission 152909) | Enriched cells from forest soil in Barre Woods Harvard Forest LTER site, Petersham, Massachusetts, United States -... | ecosystem: Environmental > Terrestrial > Soil > Temperate forest >... | reverse complement strand
ATGCAGGGCCTGGCGCCACGTTATCTCGCCGCGCTGAATCGTTACGCTGGCCAGAAAATAGAGAGAATCGAGTTTGTGATCAGGCAGGGCTGATCCGTCCTCCTCGGAAGTGTTCTTCACTCAAGACCAGCTGCAGAAGATGAAAGTTACAGAAAAAGATGTTGCCTACGTCGCCGATCTGGCCAACCTGGAGCTTTCGGCGGAGGAGCGCTCCGGCATGGTGCGCGATCTGAACTCTATTCTTGACTACATCGAGAGGCTCAACGAACTGGATACATCGAACGTCGAACCGATGGCGCAGGTATCGGACCGTTACGGCGTCGACGAATCCAAACAGGGCAGCGAGAGATTTGCGTACGCGAGTCGTGAGGATATTGTCGAAGGGCTGCGGAAGTCCTTGTCGCAGGAAGTCGCGCTGGAGAACGCGCCAGACGCAGATGGTACGTTCTTCCGCGTGCCGAAGGTGATTGAGAGATAAGCCCAAGCTTGAACAAGATAGGTCTCATCGCGTTGTGCATCCTAGGTGTGGCTTTGTGCCACGCGCAGTCAGCGGTCCCGAGCCCGCTCCAATTCGATCTGTCGAAACTTGGCATGGTTATCAATGGAGAGCAAATATGCAATGACAGCGGGAATCGGCTGCAAGATTTTCCATCCTCAGTAATGGATCAGATCGTTGCAGCAGGGCCTAAGGCCGTGCCGGTCTTGATACGCATGATCGCCGACAGGCGTATGGCAAATACCAGAGAACCGCTGATTTGCTACTGGCCGGGCATGGCCATCGGCGATATCGCATTTTGCCTGCTTACGAATCTATTTACGGAACCGGACGGTAAGACGACGGTGCCGGGCGCGGATTGGAACGACCTGCTGGGGCCAGGTAATACCGGCGCGTCGTGGGAACAACTGCACGGTTTCATCAGAAAGCACGGAAGCGCGGCCGTGCAAGCCAGGTGGCGAGCAGTTTGGGATAAATATCGCGGCCAAGTCGCCTGGGATCCGAAAGAAAGGTGCTTCAAACTGAAGGCCAGTTAAGTGATGCGGGATTCTCTTACCATTGACGCTGCCCGTTCCGCCGTTCAAGAGCGCAAGACTACCGCGCTCGCTCTTGCCGAGACGCATTACGCTCGTATCCAGAAAGAAGATGGCCAAATCGGCGCTTACCTCACTCTTTGCAAAGAGCGCGCGCTGGAGCAGGCGGATCGCATCGACCGCATGGCTGCCGAGGGCAAGCCGTTGCCGCCGCTCGGCGGTGTGCCGGTTGCGATCAAAGATGTAATGTCGACCTGCGGCGTACGCACTACGGCGGGATCGAAAAGTCTGGGGCACTACATCCCGCCTTATGACTGCACCGCGGCAGCGCGCATGGAAGCGGCGGGCGCAGTGATTCTTGGTAAAACGAATTGCGATGAGTTTGCCATGGGCTCCTCGAATGAGAACTCGGCATTTGGTCCGGTGCACAACCCGCGTGATCTCAGCCGCGTGCCGGGAGGATCTTCGGGCGGTTCGGCAGCGGCTGTTGCCGCGGACATGGCTGTGGTCGCGCTAGGCTCGGACACGGGAGGATCGATCCGGCAGCCGGCTTCGTTCTGCGGCGTAGTGGGATTGATGCCGACCTACGGTCGAGTGTCGCGTTACGGGCTGATTGCATTTGCCTCCTCGCTCGATCACATTGGGCCGCTCGCCAGGACGGTGAAGGACGCGGCGGTTGTGTTGGGTACGATTGCCGGACGCGACCCGATGGATTCGACTTCCGCCGACGCGCCGGTGCCCGACTACGTCGCGCGCCTCGAAAAACCGGTAAGCGGTTTGAGATTAGGCGTGGCCAAAGAGTATTTCGGGGACGGACTCGATGATGAAGTCCGCCACGGGGTTGAGTCGGCCATCGACAAGTTGAAAAGCCTGGGTTGCGAGGTGGTGCCGGTTTCGCTGCCACACACTCCGTATGCGATTCCAACTTACTATTTGATCGCAACCGCGGAAGCGTCTTCGAACCTGGCCCGCTATGACGGTGTGCGCTACGGCTATCGCGCTGCGGGGGTGAAGTCGCTCGCGGAGATGTATCGCCGCAGCCGCGACGAGAGTTTCGGGGCAGAGGTGAAGCGACGGATCATGCTTGGCACGTATGCGCTTAGCGCGGGCTATTACGACGCGTATTACCTAAAAGCACAGAAAGTGCGCACGCTGTTGACGCGCGACTTCGAAGAAGCCTTCGGCAAAGTGGATGCCATCGTCACGCCGACGAGTCCGACGGCGGCGTTTCGACTGGGTGAGAAGTCGAATGATCCGCTGGCCATGTATCTGGCTGACATCTACACGGTGACGGCAGATTTGGCGGGTATTCCGGGCATTTCAATTCCGTGCGGTGAAACGAAAGAGAAGCTGCCGATCGGTTTGCAGATTCTCGGAAGGCATTTTGATGAAGCTACGATTCTGCGCGTGGCGCATGCCTACGAACAGGCGGCCTAAGCCTGGGTCCCAGTGCCGGTTCAGGAGATAGCAAAATGGCGGATTCGGAACGATATGCCGCACGCCTCAGATCCTACACGGAAGGCAAAGATCCGCTGGCGATGCAGGAAAATGCGCCAGAACTTCTGGCCAAATTAATCGAAGGAGTCTCCGACGAAGCGCTTCGTGTGAAACCCGCTCCTGGCAAGTGGTCTGTGGTGGAGATTCTGGCGCATCTAGCGGATGACGAGATTGTCACGAGTTGGCGCTACCGGCAGATGCTTGAAAACAGCGGCTGTGCACTCTCTGGTTTCGACCAGGACGAGTGGGCCCGGATGGGAAAGTACGAATCTAAAGACCCCGGGCAGTGCCTCCGCCTCTTTCGGTTGCTGCGTGAATCAAATCTACAAATGTTGCGCCACCTGTCGTCTGAAGAATGGCAGTGCCACGGGATGCACGCCGAGCGGGGCAGAATGAGCGTGCAAGACCTCGCGCGCCACATGGCAGGCCACGATATGAACCATATCGACCAGATTCGGAGGATTCTGGAGAAATCACATGAGCGCGGCGCGACAGATGCTGGGCCTCCGTTCTATAGCGCTTTGTAGTAGCGTTCCCCTGCGCACGCGCGGCACAAAGTTTTTCCATCACGCCGCACTTCCCTGCGGAAATTGACGCCTTCGCCGCATGCTTCACAAACTACACGCTCGCCTTTGTATCCGGGAAATTCTTCGGGAGGTAAATCCACCTTGACCCACTGAGTGGTGAACAGGTCATCATCTGTAATTTCGCGATAGGCCAGCATCTGCTGCTGATTCTTATCCGGGATTTCGGGATGCATCTGGCGAGCCAGAGCCTTGGAAGATTCTTTGGCGGCGATGCGGATTGCCTTGCCAGTGCTGACGTCTACAAAGGTTGCCGCGACTTTTCCCCAGTCGCGAAACTTCAGGGCGCGCTTGCCGAGGCGGCAGCCAGTGACTACGGCAACGGCATCGGTGGCGCAGCGGTCGATCTCGACGAATGTAACGAGACGTTTGCGGTCTTCCTTATTGCCGCGGGGATCGTCGATGCCCAGTTTCTGAAGGCCCAGCATCGCCAGCCGGACGCCCAGGACCTGGCCGGCGCAGAGATGGCCGTGAGCTTGCTCGGCATCGCAAAGGTATTCGTCGAGAGATTTCATGGGAGTCGTCAGCTCTCCGCGATCAGTTGTTTGCTTAACACCGGAAGAAATTACTTTCTGTGCCAGCGCACGCCGTCCTTCGTATTTTCGATGACGATGCCAGCAGTGGTTAGCTCCGCTCGCAAGGCGTCAGACACCTTGAAGTTGCGGGCGTTGCGAGCCGCTCCCATCTCGGCGATTTTCTTTTCGATACCAGCGTCGGAGAGCTCACCAGACTGCACAGCTTCCTTCAGTTCAGCGCTAATGTCTTTATCACGACCCTCGGTGGACGCCCATTCGAACACTTGCTTCATCTTCAAGCCGTCGTCATCTTTGAGAACCGCGAAAACTTCATCGAACTTCTGCACGGCGCTGAGAAGCAGGGGGATGTCGTCCTTCCTGATGCCAGTTGCATCCAAAGCGGCGTTGGCGCTGCGCACCATCTCGAAGATGGCAGCTTGCGCCTGTGCAGTATTGAGATCGTCGTCAAGTGCAGTTCGCATGCGGTCGATGGTCTCCGCGGCGAGCGCTTGCATTTCCGGATTGGCGCCAGCGGGAAAACTGCCGGTAGTCAAACGCTGACGAAAATTGCGCAGGCGCTCCACCGAAACCGTCGCCTGCTTCAGCCCGTCAAACGTGAAGTTCAACTGGTTACGATAGGGAACCGAGGTGAGCAGATACCGGATCGACGACGGTTTGTGTCCCTTCAACACCAGGTCGCGGAGCGTGTAGAAGTTTCCCAGGCTCTTCGACATCTTCTCGCCTTCGACCAGCAGGAAACGCACGTGAAACCAGAAACGGACGAATGTCTTCCCCGTGAGCGACTCCGATTGTGCGATCTCGTTTTCGTGATGCGGGAAGATGAGGTCTTCTCCTCCGGCGTGTAGATCGAAGCTCTCGCCCAGTTCCTGCATCGACATGACGGAGCACTCCAGGTGCCAGCCGGGACGTCCCGGACCGATCGAGGTATCCCACGAAGCCTCGCCCGGCTTAGGAGCCTTCCACAGCGCAAAGTCGCGGGCGCTGTCTTTATCATATTCGTCAACGTCGACGCGGGCTCCGTCAAGCATTCCGCCAAAGTCTTTCTTGGAGAGCTTTCCGTAGCGCGGAAACTTTGCGATGCGGAAGTAATACGATCCATCGTCGGTACGGTAGGCGATTCCTTTCTCGACGAGCTTGGCGACGAAATCCGCCATCTGCGCGATGTGCTCGGTAGCTCGTACCAGCACTGGTTGCTCGATGCCAATCATGGCGGCGTCTTCGAGAAAAGCTTTTTCGTATTTCGCGGTGTACTGTTGAACGCTCACTCCGTCGCGCGCCGCGTTGCGAATGATCTTGTCGTCAAGGTCCGTTATGTTCATCACATAGCGCACGGTGTAGCCGGACTGGCGCAAGAATCGCTGGAGCATGTCAACCGCAATGAAGGTTCGGAAGTTGCCGATGTGCCCGTAATCGTAGACTGTCGGACCACAGGCATACATATGCACTTCATGGTCACTTAGGGGATGGAATTCCTCGACCTGCGAGGACATTGTGTTGTAAAGGCGTAAGGCCATAGGGTGATCGGGCTAAGAGACGAACCACCAATTCTAGGGGGACGCCAGAAAGGGGGTCAACCGGCGGGAATGTCGGCAGAGGTGTGCGGAGGCAGCGCAAGGGAGTTCGCACGCAGCCTCTGTTGCACCAGAATAACATAATGCAACGCCGAGATAATCGTGAAGGCGAATGTAGCGCGCAAGAAGACGGTGCGTGTAATCCAGATCCAGCGCGCCGGCCGTATGGCAAAGAGCATGACAAAGAACACGGCGGCGATCTGCGAAAAGGTGTTGGCTTTTCCGAAAATGCTGGGGCGGAAGTTGCGCAATCCCGCGATGGCAAACAGCACAGCGCTAGCGGCAAGGATCGAAGTATCGCGGCTGAAGACCAGCACGGCAAACTTCCAGGGAATCTTGTGCAGGATGGAGAGCACTAGAAACATGGTGCTCAACAGGAGCTTGTCGGCGATGGGATCGAGATACTGGCCGAGCAAAGTCTGCTGGTGCAACTTGCGGGCTAACAGCCCATCCAGGCCATCGCTAAACCCAGCCACGACGAAGAGCACCAGGGCCCAGAAATAGCGCCCCTCAACCAATTCGATCACGATAAACGGAACAAAGACCATCCGCAGAAGCGTGAGCTGGTTGGGCGCTGTGAAGATTTGGGAGACGTTCATGCCTGGTCCTGGCTCGGAGGAACCACGCTCGGACGAGCTGTGCGCTGACGAACTGCGGAAGACGTGCCACTGATACGGTGATCGGAGCCCAGCACTGCGACAGGATCGAGGCCGGTTTTGGCCGAGAACCGCTGCGAAAGCGACGGGAGACTGCCATCGGGAAGGTCCAGCTCGATGCGTTCAATCCGGTGCATGGGGAAGAATACGACAGCCGGACTGAAGGGTTCGCCATCTTTTACCATGACGACGAAATCTTCGAAGGATGCCAGCTCGATCCCGCTCGTGCTGAGCCCTTCGGCAGCCAGCGCCAGAATCATGCCCCAGAATTTGTCCCGCGGATTGCCAAGGGTTACAACGACCATGGATCCGGATGAGAAAGGAGAGCCGGCCGGCACCTGGGCAGCCGAACCGACTGCGGCCTGCTTAGCGTCTTTCGGCATAAAACGATTGTCGCCGCCGCGGGCGAACCTTTGCAACTGGCAATCACGGTTCATCGCCCTGAGGGCGAAGTCGTCCATGGATCTTGCGCAGTGAGTGAATCCTACTTTAGCCCGTTCACCAAATAAAGCTGGGAAAGCTGGCGACTATAGCCGTAAACGTAGGCTCGAGCATCAGAGCTGAAGTAAATCTCGAAGATGCCACGAAGTCCAGCGACATCCGGGGGAGTCATTTCTCTGAAAAACTCCCTCTGTCCGGTTAGAACGTTCAAGCGGTAGACCTTAATCGGGGATTGTCTCCACTTGTACACGTACAACAAGCGCGGATCTGAGGACCATGCGAAAGTTTCTCCCGCCTGCAAGCCTGGTATCAGGCGTGGCTGCCCACCTTCTATGGGATACAACCAGCCTCCACCACCAGTGAGATTGGTGCCAGCGATCAATCTGCCGTCTGGAGAGAGCTTGCAGAAATTAACTCCTTCCGGAGTTACAGAACGCGGCTTGCCACCATCTACATCTTGAACGAAACACTGAACCTCATGCCCACGCCGATTCGCGGAGAAAACGATTTCCTTACTATCGGGCATCCAGTAGGCTCCGTTCCAGTACTGCTGAATGTCCCCCGGTTCGATTTGCCGGGCCGTGCCCGCTCCGGTCGGCAACAGCAGAAGATGGGCATTGGAAACAATCGTGGTCGCCCATTTGCCATCGGGAGATAAATGGCCCGCCACACCTGAACCAAGTGGAATCGGGGGCGATCCTTTTATGTCCCCCCGCATGTCGCGCACAGCGACGGTATAGGTGGGTCCAGCCTCAACTCCCTGCTCGTCGAAGAGTACGGTGTTGCCGTCGCCGGAGATGTCAGTGGGGAGAGACCAGTCCCGCCATGAGACCTCCCTCTCGGTGGTAGCTCCCGGCGCCAGAGCCATCATTCCGACGCGTTGTTCATCGCGGGTTAGAATGACTCGGCCGTCCGAGGCGATGTCCTGCAGCGTAACTCCTCCGGGTGAACGGAAGACCAGGCGTTGATGACCCGATAGATCCACGGCATAAATGCGACGTTCGATTCCGGCTTGGCCGGCCGAGAACCAGATCTCGGTTCCATCGGCTGACCAAGCCAGCCCTAAGACACTTTTCCAGTCTGCAGAGACGACCCTCTTGTGTCCCTCAAGATCGACAATCGAGACGTCGCCCTTGTTGTCAGGAAAGATCGGGTGGTCGAGGAATGCGACTTGATCCCCTTTGGGCGAAATCCGCGGATGGCTGATCCAGCCAGCAGTTTCATACAGCACATGGCCGAGTGGAAATTCAAGGCGCTGTTTGCCGTTTACATTGCGGACGGCCGCTAACGTTGCCCCGTCCGCCGACCAATCAGCCCAGTCGACACTTTCAGCGAGCTGACGAGGGGATCCGCCCGTCAGTGGGACTTGGCCAAGGGTTCCCCGGTCTCCGAACAAGAAGCGACCGTCGACCGGCTGCAGCACCGCCATTTCCCCAAAAGAAGAAACCGCAAGCAGCTGAGATGCGGATAACCCGAGGCTTCGCGCCCCGGGGACTTTCGGGTCAGTGGAGAATATTTCAGTTGGTTCGCCGTCCCAGGAGGCGGCGTAAATAATGCTGTGACCGTCAGGCGCAAACCTTGCTGAGTACACCGTGCCGCGACTAGCGGTCAACCGCCGAAAGTCTGGCGGCTGCCACTTGGTTGTACGGCGACCGAGGAAAATGCCCGAGCCGACGAGGATCGCGGCGATGACGACGGCGAGAACTGCCAGGAGCGCGCGGTTGAATACCGGTGTCGCTCTGCTGTGACGATGGCCGTTGATCGCGGGTGGCAGCGGATGCGTGTCCACTGGAGCTTCGTCCAGTCCGGCCACAAAGCGGTAACCACGACGTGGGACAGTCTCAATGAAGGAAGGGTTTTCGGCTGAATCGCCCAGAGCAGCGCGGAGCTTGCCGACCGCAACATTCACTGCATGGTCGAAGTCTCCAAAACTTTCTTCCGGCCAGATGCGGGACTGAAGTTCTTCGCGAGTGACCAGCTCTCCCCGGTGCTCCAACAGGATCTCCAGTACTCTGAAGGGCTGATCCTGGAGTTTGATGCGGCTGCCAGACTTGCGGATCTCTCCGGCATGGAGATCGGCCTCAAATTCCCCAAAGCGGATTGTTTGGTTCCCGTTATGCACGGCAGATTTCCCGTTCTTAGGGAAGTCTAGCATCTTTGACAACCTCTGCTGTGGACGCTGCAACAGCCAATCGGTTCGCTGATTCTTCGGGAGAGCATAGTCTCCACATGTCTCCTACATGTCTCCGAAGGTGATATTAACTGTGGATGCAAAAGCTAGCTGTTGTGTATTGAGGTCGTTGGCCTTGATCAAGTACCTTCCGACATTGGGCGGAGAACGCCCAGTGATGATTACGCTTTAAGACGTTCATGCTGATATGTATTGGTTTCCTAGTCCCTCAGGGGAATCAATGAAACAAATGGGCCCAAGAATGGTCGCCGTGATGCTGAATCCAGAGTTCCATGGTGATCCGGAACCAATCGACTTATTCATGGTTCCCGCGGGCTGGTGGTCGGATGGAACAGCGGATCTAGTCAAGCCGGATTAGCAATGCGAATGAGTGCGAGCGGTGCGTTCTCAAGAGTCATCTCACCTATGAAAGGCGTGTTGTGTCCTGTCCTTGTTCTCGTTGCTGGTCTTGTTCCGCTGGCCGCAGGGCCTGACGAAAAAAAACCCAAGCCGCAATATGACGAGAAAAACCAGCTTATCCGGCCTGCCGACTACCGGGAGTGGATGTTTCTCTCGGCTGGGTATGGCATGAACTACAGCCCAGGCCCCGACAGCCACGAAATGTTTACCAACGTTTTTGTGCAGCGCTGGGCTTACAGCGAATTTGCGAACTCCGGGAAGTGGCCGGAGCAAAGCATGTTCGTGATTGACGAACGGGATGCAGCGAGCCGAAGTTCCATCAACCAGAAGGGCCATTATCAGACCGATCTGACGGGACTGGTGGTCGAGGTGAAAGACTCGGCGCGGAATCCGGATAAGTGGGCGTACTACTTTTTCAATGTCGACGGCAAAACGGCCGAAGCCATGCCCAAGGGCAACCCCTGCTGGTCGTGCCACGAAGATCATGCTGCTGTCGAGCACACGTTTGTGCAGTTCTATCCCACTCTCAAGCCTGTGGCGAGGAAGTTCGGCACGTACAACGAAGCGCGGGAACAAGTGACGGAGGCGAAATGAAAGCAGCGAAGCGGGATGAACTGGAAGTAGGCGCCGATTGACTGCCGTCCACGCCACGATGGACTTCGGCGACAGGGGCAGCAACGATCCGGCAACGGAGATCTCGTTGGATAACGGCGATCCCCATCTTCGTGAAGTCGTGAAGGCGGCGGGTGAAGAACTGTCACTGCCCGAGCGGCCTAGACGGACGGTTGCGATGGAGAAGTCTGCGCGGATTGCGATCAAGGCCAAGAGGAGAATTCTCTTCATGGATGCGGCGGACGTTATCGTCGTGGAAGCCAAAGGAAAGTATGTCTCGTTATTGCGTACTGCAAGCTCGCACATGCTGCGGGAGTCTATCTCAACCATGGAGGAAAAGCTGAATCTGCACGGGTTTGTGCGAATTCATCGATCTGTGCTGGTGAACGCGGCGATGGTTGAAGAGATGCATCCATTGTCTACCGGCGAGTATGTGCTGCGGGTGCGGGGAGGAAGGGAATTCACTGTGACTCGTACTTATAAGAAGAATCTGCAACTCCTGGCGCAGCTGTGGATCGGTATGGAGGATTTTGCCGCCGAGTAGGATCTGTTTATTTTTTTCAAGTTTCGTCAAGCTGGTCTGGAGCCTTCCGTCTTTGAGGACGATGAATTTGTCGCCGTCGTCGATCGCAACTTCGCCATCTTGCAGAACCTCACCGGGCACGAGATCCGCGCTCTTCGATTAGTCACAGCAACGATAAAGAGGGACCGCAGTGCGTCGCGATCGCTCTCTACTAATAGCTAACATACCAGGCAGTATGCTTCTTCAAATAACCAGAATGAAGGTCGCAAGGAATCTCCGGAAATCTGGAGTTTTGTGAATTAGTCTTTTGTTTGGAGTAGCCCTACAAGCCCCGGTCCCAGCCTTACAGAAACGCGACCTCATGTGCAGGACGCAAGCCCTGAGCACGTGCAGTTGCCATCCCGCATTCCATAACCGCGGATCCGAGTATTGATGTAACCGATTGAAAACGCGATGACAATACTCTGGCTCGCTGATTGCTAACACCCAACACGGTGGGAGTGTTTTGTGACTCATCTATTTTTCTTGATCAGTCGCGACACTGAATCTATTGGTTGGAGGATGCAATGCACATCCGCAGCTTGAAGTTGGCTCTGGTTCTGTTGTTGGTGGTCTGTTTGGGCGGTGCTCTGCCGGTGTGGTCACAATCGGCGTCATCGGGCACGGTTTCCGGCATCGTGACTGACCCGTCGAATGCGGTGGTGGCGGGTGCCACGATTACGCTGACTGATATCTCGACGAATATCCCGCGCTCTGCGAACTCCAACTCAACGGGGCGGTACTTCTTTGCGGACGTTACCCCGGGCACCTACACTCTCACCGTCTCCAAGGCGGGATTTGCCACCTCGAAGACCGACAACCAGACCGTACAGGTCGGAGTCAATCTCACGGTCAACTTGTCTCTGCAGGTTGGCGGCGCGAATGTGGTGGTAGAGGTGTCAGCCGTTGGCAACGAGTTGCAGACGATGAATGCGACGGTGGGTAACACGATTAACACCGTCACCATCGATAACCTGCCCAGCCTCGGCCGCGACGTCAGCACGTTCGTGGAATTGCAGCCCGGCGTAGGGCCTGATGGCAGCGTCGGCGGCGCAGTTCTCGACCAGAACTACTTCTCTCTCGACGGCGGCGACAACACCAATGACATGGACGGCAGCATGAACGTCTATACCAAAAGTTATGCCGGGGATCCGACCGGTGGTGTTGCCACGCAGAATAACCTAGGGACAGGCAATGGCGGCCCCACGGGCGTGATTCCCACTCCGCAGGACAGCGTTGAGGAATTCAAGGTAAATACTGCCGGCCAGACGGCCGACTTCAATAGTTCCGCCGGCGCCGAAGTGAAGATTGTTACCAAGCGTGGAACCAACGCTTGGCACGGCACAGGTTACGAATACTATAAAGACAACAACTGGTCGTCTCAGAGTTGGCAGAATGACTACAACAACTCTCTGCAGCCCGGCTCGGCTCCTCTTCCCAGCTTCCATTACAGCCGATATGGCGCAGCGATTGGCGGTCCGATTATCCCGAAGGAGATTCTTGGCGGGAAGACCTATTTCTTTTTCAATTACGAGGGCTTTAACTTCCCTCAATCCATCACGCTCCAGAGGAATGTGCCATCGCCAAGCTTGATGGCAGGCGAGATCATTGACCCCGTGACAAACACGGTTTACCAACTCAAGCAGATTGATCCTCTTGGCATCGGGCTCAACCCGGTCGTTTCAAACATATGGAACACCTACGAGCCGGCGTCGAATGCAGCGTGCTATCAGCAACTTTGCGACGGTACGAATGAACTGGGATTTGTGGGCAATATTGGCGTTCCACAAACCAGCAAATTCGTAGCTACGCGCCTCGACCACGACTTTTCGCCCAAGTGGCATTTCAACGCGACCTATCATTTCTTCAAACTGACTTCGGCTACCACTGACCAGGTTGACATTGGAGGCTTCTTCCCGGGCGACACGAAGGGCGTGCCAGCTTCCCTGGGAAGGGATCCGGCGGAGCCACAGATGTGGGCAGCGGGCTTGACCACCAACATCACCTCCAACACTACCAACGATTTCCATTACAGCTTCTTGCGTAACTTCTGGCAATGGATTCGCCAAGGGGACACCCCGCAGGTGGCTGGGCTGGGCGGAGCGCTTGAGATCATGAGCGGCCAAGAGCTGGGGCAAGCTAGTGATCTCGGTCCGTACGACGTAAACGCCCAAAATACCCGCACCCGTTATTGGGATGGACACGACCAGTTGGTGCGCGACGACGTTTCCAACCTGAAAGGCAACCACCTGCTGCAATTTGGCGGCACCTATCAGCACAACTGGAACCAACATCAACGAACCGATAATGGAGGTGGCATCAATTACGCTCCGGTTTATTCGCTCGGCATAGGTAACAGCGGATCGGGATTGGCGACAGATTTACCGATTTGCTCGATAATAAATCCGGCCACTGGCTCTCCTGATATCTCCAACTGCCCCGCCCTTACGGCGGCGGCACTGGGCATCGTTTCTATCTCGCAGGTCGCCTATACGCGCGCTGGCGCGAGCCTGAGTTTGAATCCTCCGCTGACTCCGGCAGAAGACACTCTCACGATTCCTTATTTCAACACCTATTTCAGCGACACCTGGCACATGAAGCCGACGTTTACCCTCACCTACGGTTTGGGCTGGACGCTGGAACAGCCTCCGACCGAAGCGACCGGCAAGCAGGATGTGCTGGTGGATGCGAGCGACACACCGGTTTCAATGACTGCCTATCTGGCGCAGCGCAAAGCCGCAGCGCTAATTGGCCAAGTCTACAATCCTGCGCTCGGCTTTGCCCTGGTGCACAACGTTGGAGACGGTTCGGGTCGGGTGTATGACCCGTACTATGCCGAATTCAGCCCGCGAATTGCAGTGGCCTGGAGCCCGCACTTCGAGGCTGATTCCGTCGCAGGTAAGATCTTCGGCCATGAAGATACGGTCATTCGCGGCGGCTACGGCCGTGTGTATGGCCGCTTGAACGGTGTGGATCAGGCACTGGTGCCATTGCTGGGCGTTGGACCTATCCAGCCTGTGCAGTGCGCCAATAACCTCGGTAACGGTTCGTGCCCGTCTGGTTCCATAACGGCGACGCCTTCGACTGCTTTCCGGGTTGGACCCACATCCACGGGGGCAAACTACGGCCTCACCGCGCCGCTCCAGACTGCCTCGAACCTGATACCCAGCGCAACCCTGCCGCAACCGCTCTTCACAGGGATCAATACCACGGAGGGCAGTGCCAGTGAGGCTTTGGATCCGCATTTCCGGCCGAATGTGTCCGACTCTTTCAACTTCACCATCCAGCGTCAGTTGGCCCGGAGAGTCACACTGGAGTTCGGCTACATCGGGCGCAGAATCACCCACGAATACCAGCCGATTAACCTCAACGCGGTGCCTTACATGATGACGCTCGGTGGGCAGCAGTTTAAGCAAGCCTACGCCAACGTTGTGATGCAATACTGCGGCGGCATAGCCGGTCTGGCCGGTGGCGGTTGCGCGGGAGCCAACCCAGCCGGCTCGACGGCTGTCACTCCGCAACCGTTCTTCGAGGCGGCGCTGGGGGGCACGGGTTCGGCCTACTGCCATGGCTTTACTAGCTGCACTCAGGCCGTGGTATTCAACGAGGGAATCGCTTACGGGAACGGCTGCACTCCCCCCGGCACGACTGCCAGTCCTTGCGCCGCTGTGAATCCCAACGCTACGCAGAACCTCAAACTTGCTCAAGTGTGGAGTCTGTGGAGTGACTTGGATAGCGGCCCGATGCAAGCCGTCAATGGAGGCGCTCTTTCTGGGCCCACCATGCTGAACAACTCCGGCCAGTTCTCGTCTGGCGTTGCAAGTAACGGCAGCATAGGTTACGGAAACTATAATGCCGGCTTCGCCTCCGTGAAGATGGCGGACTGGAGAGGTTTGACCATGCAGTCGAACTTCACCTGGTCCAAGGCATTGGGAACTGGAGGGGTGGTACAGGCCAGCAGCGAAATCACTCCGGATGATCCTTTCAATTTGGGGACGACCTACGGCTACCAGGACTTTGACCGCAAGTTCGTCTACAACACGTTCTTCGTATACCAACCCCCGTTCTTCAAGGGACAACATGGGCTGGTGGGACGGGCACTGGGCGGCTGGTCCTTCGCGTCCGTGTTCACCGCCGGTAGCGGGTTGCCGATCGAGATTTTCACCGCGACCGGAGACGGCCAGGAATACGGAGCAGGAGACAACGTGAACTTCTTCGGCAATGAGAACGCGGTTCAGATTGCTCCCATTGCGCACGGTCACGCCTACTACAACAGCCCCTCCGGCGGCTTACCTGTCAACATGTTTAAACAGGGCGTATCTGCAATTAACGACTTCCGTAATCCGATTCTTGGTATAGACAACAAGGACGGCGGCAATGGCAATATCTTTGGCCTGCCGTACTGGAATATGGATTTCAGCGTCAGGAAGAATGTTATGGTGACGGAAGGCATTAGCATGGAGTTGCAAGGTGTCTTCGCTAACGTTTTCAACCATAATCAGTGGCTCGATCCGAGCGCGACTGGGACCACCGGGCTCTTCAATCCGTCACTTTTTGGCGCTCTGCCTGGCTCGTCGCAGGAACAACTCGGAGGCGACCGGCAGATCGAGGTGGGCCTCCGAGTTCGCTTCTAACTTCCTGAAATTCGAGGCGACACACCGTGTGTCGCCTCGAGCTAACCCAATCGGCGGCGCTTCCCCCATCGGCCGCACCACACAGGTGCGGCCGTTATTCTGTCAGATCTCTGCGATTGGAATCCCGAAGAAATTAATTCAAGTCATTCGACAGCATCGCGTGACATGACTGTCCCGCGACTCTGCCTTCGTTTGACTTGTAACATACCAACCGGTATGCATGTTCGAATTACCAGGTGGTCCAAGCTCGCAGAGGATCTCCCGAAATCTGGATTTTCTGCAATTCATCTCCTGTTTGGAGTAGTCGTACAAGCCACAATCACAGTCTTACAGCCACAGGACCTCACGCACAGGACCTGGGCTTTGAGCACTGTGCAGTTGGCATCCCGCATTTCATAATCGCAGATCCGAGCGTTCCCGTAACCAATTGAAAACTCGACGATCGCACTGTGGTGTGCTAATTGCAAACACTGAGCACGAGGGGGAAGTGTTTAGTGACTCGTATCTTTTCTCGGCGAGTCGCGACGCTCAATCTCCTGCTGGGCGGAGACAATATAGGGCCCGCGAAAGTGGGTATTGTGGGCGACCACCCGTTCCGTTTACTGCGTCCTGCACGCGGCTTAGGAGCCGCACATTGGCGTAGTGATTGGTGCAACTCCAGTTGTCGAGCACTGAAATGCAAACTGAAATGGCCACGGTTCCACCGTCGTTATCGACTTCAATCCGCGAAACAGCAATGAACTCTCGCGCCGAGGAATCGTTGCGAAGTGGCAACTCGCAGGTGCAAGAAGTAGTGAAAGCCGCAGGGGAAGATCTGCGGCAACTCCTGCGGCAGCGTGCTGAGATTAAGAAGCGCATCCGAACAATGAAGCAAACAATTGTGGGACTGGCCCGCTTGTTTGGCGATGATTGGTTTAGTGAAGAGTTATTGGAATTGGTCGGTCGGAAGGGCAGACCACGGCAACGCGGACTCACCAATGCCTGTCGCACAGTGTTGATGGAGGCTAACCGTCCATTGGATGCCCATGAAGTATGCGAACTGGTTCGGCGACGCATCCCGCTAGTATTTCTGCACCACAAAAGCCCGGCTAATGCCGTTACTACGGTGCTGAACCGACTGGTGGAGTATAGAGAAGCGCTTGCCGTGCGCGCTGAAAACGGACGACGGGCCTGGCAATCGTACAGCCAGGGGCCGACTAAGGCGGATGGTGATTGTTGAGGGCGAACCGAGGTCCCTCTACCTAGTGCTGCCCCGCGCGAGCGTCACAGTGAATGTGATGCGCCGTCGACCACGCCGTCAACTCAGCAAGGAAAGGCAAAACGGCGCGCTCTATTGCGACCTACCCGCAACCGGAAGGACCGACAACGCTGGCATCACTTCTCGCAGGACTCTCCTCAGCTCGCAGGGATTTGACAGGTTTTCGTGCATACTCCCACGTGGTTGTCCGGGAGTGGGCGGAGACCTTCGGCGAATCGGTTCCTTGCGGTGTCGGAAACGCTCTTGGGCCGAGAACACCGAGGAGACGGGACCGGCAAGGGCACAGGGCAGAGATGCACGTGTTAAAATATCCGTGTCAGCTTCCGCTTTCGATGCGTGGAACACGAAAATGTTATGTAGTAAGTTGCTGGAAGCAAACGTAGGCGCGTAGCTCAGTTGGTTAGAGCGCTACCTTGACACGGTAGAGGTCAGGAGTTCGAGTCTCCTCGTGCCTACCATTTTTTCCTCTGCAGTTTCTGCACGTTGCAAGAAATCGGGCTCACCGCCTCGAAAAATCCTAGCCCGTGACTAGCCCGTGGTTTGCGAACATCAGTTTGCCTGCCCTGCCTGAATCTAGGTCTGGTGCAGAATTGCAGCCAACGCCTCTCCTTGTTATCACGATTCAGTGGCCTTGTGCTTGCAGCATTCTTGAACTCGCGTGATACTCATGCTGATATGAACTTGAAAACGCTCGTGTGTATGGGTTTGTGGGCATTGTGTTCACTCCCCATAGTTCCTCAAGACTCTGTCAAATCGGAACCGGCGTCTGTTGTGGTCGAGGCAGCGCACCTGCTGGATGTGCGCACTGGAAAGTACATTGAAAACGCCGCGGTATGGATTGAAGGTGAGACGATCAAAGAGGTCGGCAAAGCTAGCGATGTCGCATCTCACGCTCCAAAGGATGCGAGAAGAATCAATTTGGGGCGCAGCACGCTTTTGCCCGGCTTGATCGACTGCCACACGCATATCATGGCGAGAATCGACGGGACTGACAGTGGATATATCGTGGGCCTGGCGACGAAATCGCAGGCTTTCCGTGCGCTTGAAGGTTCCTATAACGCGCGGATTACGCTGAACGCGGGATTCACGACGATTCGCGATGTGGAGACCGAGGGCGCGGGATACGCGGATGTGGCGCTGCGCGATGCCGTGGAACAAGGGCTTGTTGAAGGTCCGCGCATGAAAGTTGCGACGCGCGGAATTGCAGCGGTGGGGCAGTACGAGCCGTTCGGTCTATCGCCGGACCTCGTAAGTTTTCCGACGGGCGCGGAGATGATTAGTGGTGTGGAGGACGCGCGACGCGCGGTCCGTGAGCAGATTGGGCACGGTGCGGACTTGATTAAGGTGTACGCGGACTGGTCAAATCCAACGCTGACTGTGGACGAAATGCGCGTGATTGTCGACGAGGCGCATAAGCAGAAGCTAAGAGTTGCCGCGCATGCCACGACTACTGAAGGAATCAAAAACGCCGTCACTGCGGGTGTGGATTCGATCGAGCATGGGACCGGAGCCAATCGGGAAGATCTCGAAATGATGAAGGCCAAAGGAATATTTCTGGTGCCAACGGTGGGGATGGCTTATGCGTTGAGTGACCCGCAACGGAGGGACGCGATGCCTCCAAAAGAGCGGCAGAGGCGCGAGGCCTTTCGGCAGCAGATGCAGCAAGTGATTCAAGTCGCCGACGAGCTTGGAGTAGAGATCGCATCCGGATTCGACGCAGATTCTCCCCAAACGCAGGGTAAGAATGCACATGAGTTGGTAGCTCTGACTGTCGTGGGAATGACGCCGTTGCAAGCGATTCAAGCGGCGACGGTGAAGGCCTCGGAACTGATTGGCTGGCAGGACCGAATCGGCACAATAGAGGTGGGAAAGTTTGCAGATTTGATCGCGGTGGATGGAGATCCAATTTCAGACATCACAACACTTGAGAAGGTGAAATTCGTGATGAAGGGCGGCAAAGTCGTCAAGGAACTTGTTCCTTAGCATCCACCTTCAACCGCCAGTCCGAAAGTCCCGCGCTGTCGCCACGCCGCAGCTTCAAGCAATCGGCTAATGAGGGGACGTCAGCCGATGGTCAGCAGTTGTTCGTAAAATCCGCCGATCTCCCGCACTCGATCCACAAAGTGAATCTCTAATATCCAGTGCCGCTTTCGACCAGAGGCGTCCTGAATCCGCATTCGGTTGTGATTCTTGGGGTGTACATAAAGAGTGACCTTGTCGCCTGGAATTTTCTCATGGGGGAAGACACCAATCAGATGGCCGGCGATGGGGCCACCATACTCCCAGCCAGCTTGCTCCGCCAATTGCTGCGCGTACGCGTATAGTTCCGCCGCAGTGATCTCGGGGTATTCTTGAAAGTACTGCTTGCCGCGGGCAAATGCCTCCTCGATATCGCGGCAAAGTTTGTGTTTCAGCGGATCACTTCCCACGACGTAGGTACGGCCAAAATCGGATTCCCACTCCTCAAACACAGGACCGAAGTCAAGAAAAACGATGTCATCCTCCCCGACCGTCAAATCTGGGGGATTCTCATCGTAAGGGGCCAATGTATTGCGCCCGGCGCGCACGATGCGCTTGTGCCAATAGCACGAGATTCCGTACATGCTTTCGGCAAGCGCGTATATTCCCTCATTAATCTCGCTTTCTTTGGCTCCCGGCCGAATGAGGTTTCGTGTTCGGATCTCCACGAACAAGGCCTGGGCTTTCGCCTGAGCATCCAACAAACCAGCAACCAACGCTTCTTCTGATTTCTCCATGGGGGAACAGATTACAACAAAGCGAGAGAGATAAACGTCAGGCCCGTTGAATCTGGAACATCGCCTTGTTGGCGAGGTTCTTCCAAACGTGTAGTCAGGTTCCTAGCAGGTTGATTTGCAGTTTCTCGTAGCCGTGTTCGCGCGCCCAGAGGTCTAAAGGAATTGTTGCCAACTCATCTACAACGGCAACTGCCAGCCCTGTTTTCGTCAAGTCGATACTCTTCAGATAGGTGTGGCACGTGTCGCAGACGTCGACGCGGACGTGCGCGATCTCGGGTGCGGAATAATAGGCCATCTGCGGTTCTCGTTCTTCGCCGCAGGCCGGACAATAGATTCTTCGGAAAAGCCATTCGTGCGCGCAGAGCATGCAGATCAGAGATTTCTTTGCGCCGTCGCCTTCGCTGCGCAATACGCCGACGGCGGGCTTGCCGCCGCAAAGCGGGCACGTTGATGGAGTTCCGTCGAGAATCTCGATTTCGCGATGATCCGCCAGATATTCGGCGTAGGGCTGAAGAAAAATCCAGGCTAGCACTCGATCGGAGTGAGGTGAAGCGCCTGGATCATTGGACTCAAGTTCGGCGTCGGCGTCGGAGTCATTCATGCCCGCAGTTAAAGCTCCATCTCCGTACCAGAAGTCTTCAATCGCGCGCTGCCATGCAGATGATCCCTTCCTTGCTAAAGTGATGGCGGCCTCGACGAGCGGCGCTGGGGCGATCTGCTGGATCATTGATAGAAATCCGGGGAACTTCGGCAGCAGGAGGAAAAAATCCAATTCCTCGCGCAGCGGGCGATTCGAGGAAATCTTCGGCGAATCCGCGAGAGCTTTCTCGATTTCTCCGTAAATACCCTTTTGAAATGCTGCGACGCGGGCATAGTAATGCAGCCCCTCGGCGGAGAACGGGTAAGACGAGGCTAGTTCGTTGGCGCGGCGAATGCGGCGATCCCACTTCGTATCGTTCATGGTCAAGGCCATTGTCAAGGCGATCGTTAAGGCCGGGGCTTGCCGATGACGTCGTAGTACCAGGTGCGGTGGAATGTCCACGCCCAGGCTCGGGTGACGTAGCCGTGAACCATAGACCCGAAGCTGCCCTGTTCAAGGACAGCGCTCATGTACACGTGAATCAGGAATAATCCAATCGTGATGAGCGCCACGCTGGCGTGAATCAGAATCGCGGCGTAGCGAAGGAAGCGAAGACTCCATGGGAGGGCTTCTGTGTACCACAAGGCGACGCCCGACAGGAGCAAGAGAATCACGCTGTAGAAAATGCCCCAGAAGAAAAGTTTTTGTCCGAAGTTGAAGCGGCCGACGGGCGGGAGCTTTTCGTCTTCGTTCTCGATGTAGTCTGGGATCGCCTTGCCCCAGGCGCGATCGGCGTCGTTGATTTCCATGTCGCGGCGCCACGCTTTGAACGTCCAAAACTGGGTCGCGGTAAAAATCAATCCGAACCAGGGATGCCAGAATCTTGCGGCGGGACCGCCCCCTACGACCGCGGCCAGCCAGTACAGATAGGGGGACCAGAAGGCGAGGCCGGTCATCAACAGATAGATGTAGGAGAGCGCGCCGATCCAGTGATTCACGCGCTCGGCGAACGTGTAGCGGACGATGATCTCTTCGTTTTGGCTGGCGGAACTTGGGCGCGAAACCGCTCCGGTGGTCATGCCCGCCTCCCGGCATCAGGATTAGCATTAGCATTCGGCGGAATCGGCTCTTCTTTCTTGGGGCCAAATCGCATGTAATGCAGGGCCATGCCTAGGATGCCGCCGACCATCGCCAGATTCCCAATCCATTTCAACGGGCCCTTCCACAGTCGCACTGACCAGGGGATCTGCGGATCGCGCGGGAGTCCGCCATACAACTCGGGATTCTTGGCATCGTGCAAAACGTAGATCACGTGCGTTCCGCCTACTCCGGCCGGATCGTAGACTCCTGCATCCTGGAATCCGGAGTTGGTGCGAAGTTGCGCTGCACGAGTTTCGGCCAGTTCCTGCATTTCCGGCTTCGTTCCAAAATGCAGGCAGCCCGTGGGGCAGGCCTTGATGCAGGCTGGTTCCAGGCCTACTGAGACGCGGTCATTGCACAGCGTGCATTTGAAAACTTTGCGCGATGGCGGATCGAATTTCGGAATGTTGAACGGGCAGCCGGTCATACAATAGCCGCAACCTATGCAATTGGCTTCCTGGAAATCGACGATGCCGTTGGCATACTGGACGATGGCGGCGTCGGCGGGGCAGGCGGCGAGGCAGCCCGGATCAGCGCAGTGCATGCATTGATCTTTGCGCATGAGCAGCATCATGGTGCCGTCGGCGCGCTCATGCTCGTTGAACTTGATCAGGTTCCAATAATTCCATGCCGTCTCGGGCATCGTTTGGTATGTGTTATCGAACGTGGTTTCACTGAAGGTGTAACCGTTCCATTCGAGGCAAGCGACCTCGCACGCTTTGCAGCCGATGCACGTGGTGGTGTCGACCAGCTTGCACACCTGGAATTCGCGGTTCAGACCTTTGCCGGGGACGACTCCGGCGTGACCGGAAATTCGGATCAGCTCTGTTGCGGCCTGGCTCATTGTCGTTCCTGTGTCGTTGTCGTTCTCGTTGTCGTTCTTTATGCCTTCTCAACTTTCACTAAGAAGCCCTTGGACTCAGGAGTATGGGCATTCGGATCGGTTACTGCAGGCGTCAGCAGATTAGCCGGCGTTCGCGCATTTCTTCCTTCATCCTCGCCGATGCCGCGGAAGCCCTGGTGAATGGGCAAACCAATCTGATAGACCTTCTTGCCGTCGATCATCATCGGCTTCAGCCGGCGAGTGACGAAGGCTTTCGCGATGTAGGTTCCGCGCGCACTGATGACCTTGATCTTGTCCGTTCCTCGAATTCCTTTTTCGTCCGCCAACTCCACCGGAATTTCCACGAACGGTTCGGGGATGAGCTGGACGTTCATCGGATTATTTTTCGTCCAGTAATGATATTGCTCGGTCAGCCGGTAAGTCGTACAGACGATGCTGTACTCCTCGGGCGATCCAAACTTATCGAAAGGCGTCTTGAACTTTTTGACCAGCGGATTATTCGATTGCTCGGGGTGAAACGGGTTCTTGATTGGGCTTTCGACCGGTTCGTAATGTTCGGGGAACGGGCCATCTGTGATTACACCGATCGGTGCGAATAATCGGCCGATGCCTTCGGGATTCATGATGAAGGGCCCCATGTGATCTTTGGGGTGGGAGTCGGGCTTGAAGTCGGGCACGTCGTTGCCAACCCACTTTCCTGCCGCTTCATTCCACCAGATCTGTTTGCGATCCGGGTCCCACGGCTTCCCGTCCGAATTGCAGGAAGCGCGATTGTAAAGCACGCGCCGATTGGCCGGCCACGACCACGACCAGTTGGGAAAAACTCCCATTCCGGACGGATCTTCTGTGCCTCGCCGCTGGATTTGCGATCCGGCCTCGGTCCACGAACCGGAATAGATCCAATTACCGCATGTCGTTGTGCCGTCGTCTTTCAACCAGGCAAATCCGGGCAACTGCTGGCCGGCTTTGATGACCTGTCCGGTTGCGTCGTCTTTAAGATCGGCGAGAGCTTTGCCATTAATTTCCATGGCCACTTGAGAAAGTGGAGGATGAGCCGCGTCTGCATACGCCCAACTCAGATTCAGAATGGGGTCGGGGAATTTTCCGCCCTCCTTCTTATAGAGGTCGCGAACCCGCAGGAAAATCTGCGCGACGATGTCCTGGTCGAGCCGCGCTTGCCCTGGAGGTGGAACCGCGGCGTATTTCCAAGTGACCCAGCGCGCGGAGTTGGTCATGCTGCCGTCTTTTTCGGCAAAGCCCGCGCAGGGCAGCCGGTAGACCGTAGTGTTGATCGTCTTTTGTTCTTCGGTGGTAATTCCCGGCGCTCGCCAGAATTCGCTGGTCTCATCCTCGTAAATTTCGCCTACGACCAGCCAGTCGGCTTTCTTCAGGGCGTTGATGTTCTTGTTCGTATCCGGGCCAATCATTACGCCGTTCATTCCGAAGGCCAACATGCCCTTGATTTTGTCGTTGTACATGTCGTCCCAGATATGGGTCCAAGAGCAGTCCTGTCCGGCCTTGGGCAAATAATCGAAGGCAAATCCGTTTTCCTTCGTAGCGGCGTCTCCGTACAGCGACTTGAGCAGCGAGACCATGAATTTCGGAGTGTTCGCATAGTAGTTCATCGAACTCCACGGCGATGGCTTAGACGCCGTCGGGGTCGTGCGCTTCAGGAACGTGGCCAAATCTTTGTCGTCAGGAACCGGCGCTTTCAGGTAGCCAGGGAGCGAATCGTAGAGGCCGGCCATATCCGTCGCGCCCTGGATATTCGAATGGCCGCGAAGGGCGTTCACGCCACCGCCCGCTCGGCCGACATTACCGAGCAAGAGTTGAATCATGGCGGCAGTGCGGATGATTTGCGTTCCGAAAGTATGCTGCGTCCATCCGACAGCGTAGATGATGGTTGCGACTTTCTTCATGTCGCCGTCTTTGCGGACTGAAGTAAATAGATCGACGGCCTTCAGGTATTGGTCCTTGGGGATGCCTGTGATCCGCTCGACGGCTTCCGGGGTGTAACGGGAATATTGCTGCTTCATCAATTGGAAGACGCAGCGCGGGTGCTGAAGCGTGAGATCGTAGGCGACATCTGCGGGTAGAGCAGGAGGTGGTGCTCCTCCTCCGACCTTGCCCGGCACGGGTTCGGGAGCATGACCGGTTGCCCCACCTTGTCCGCCAGACCCCCCGGTTCCTTCATAGTTCCACGTGGATTTATCGTAGGTGCCCGCCGCGGAATCAAACCCGGAGTACAAACCATCTTCAGGAAGTTTGAACCCGTCTTTAACGATGAAGGCGGCGTTGGTGTAGTTGACGAGATATTCCTTGGCGATGCGGTTGTTCTCGATGGCATAACGGATCAGGCCGCCGAGGAAGGCAATGTCAGTGCCCGCGCGAATTTGTACGAACAGGTCGGCGGTCGAGGAAGTGCGCGTGAATCGAGGGTCAACGGAGATCAGCTTGGCGTTGCGGTTGCGCTTGGCCTCCATCGCCCACTTGAAGCCGCAGGGATGGTTTTCGGCGGGATTGCCGCCCATGATCAACATCATGTCGGTGTTCTTGATGTCGATCCAGCCATTCGTCATGGCCCCGCGTCCAAATGTTGGTCCCAAACTTGAGACCGTGGGGCCGTGTCAAACACGGGCTTGGTTTTCCAGATAAACCAAGCCCAACCCCCTCATGGCCTTGACGGCCAGAAAATTGAATTCATTTGTATCGGTGCAGCCGCCGATGAAGGAGATGCCTTCGCACCGATTCACGGTGCGGCCCTGCGCGTCTTTCTCAACGAAGGAGTTATCGCGCGTTTTCTTGGTCCAGTGCGCGATCTCATTCAAAGCGTCGTCCCAGGAAATGTCCTGCCAGTCCGTCGCGCCCGGGCGCCGTACCTGCGGCTTGGTGAGCCGCCGCGGGTTCAGCATGTCCTGCTCGAGCGAAGAGCCCTTCGGGCACAGCGTCCCGCGGTTGGTGGGATGATCGGGATCACCTTCGACGTGGATCACCTGCGGCGTGACATTCTTTGCCCGATCGCCGATCGTGTAGATGAGGACACCGCAGCCCACCGCGCAATAGGGACACGTCGAGCGCGTTTCGGCAGCGCGTGCGATCTTTAGCTCTTTGAGCTGCGCGTAAGCGGGCTGGAGGTCGAAACCAAAGATAGTAGCGCCGACTGCGCCCACCGTTGCTGCCTTGAAGAAGTCTCTGCGGGACTGTTGCATCGGAATTGCTCTCCGCGTGTGTCCGAGAGTCGAAAGACCCCTAAATTTCTAGTCTTCGATCATTATGTTTGTCAAGGGGACATGAGACGGAAGGGTAGTGTCCTAATACTCTCAGTGTAACTTCCAGATGGCATAATGAATCCAACCTGCACTAGGGTCAGGAATGTTGCGAACAATCAACGCGTGCCTACTGCGAGACCCCGCCTTGTACTGTCTTAACAAGAACGCAGACCGGACGGTCCCATGCTGATTTATCTCCTGGCCTTTGTTGGTGGTGTTCTGACGATTTTGAGTCCGTGCATCCTGCCCGTCCTGCCGTTTGTATTCGCGCGTGCGGACCAACCCTTCCGTCGTTCCGGCTTGCCTTTGTTAGTGGGAATGGCGCTGACATTTTCTCTTGTGGCAGTCGCCGCTGCATTCGGTGGGCATTGGGTAGTGCGCCTCAATCAAGGGGGACGCTACGTGGCGATGGTCATCTTCCTCGTGTTGGGGGTGAGTCTTCTCTTTCCCTCCATGGCGGAGACGTTGACTCGTCCGCTGGTAAACGCCGGCAGCAAACTGCAGGGCGGTCCGTCCGGGGAAGGTGGTATAGGAAAGTCCTTTGTGCTGGGAATCTCGACGGGCCTTCTTTGGGCTCCCTGTGCAGGCCCGATTCTCGGCTTGATCTTGACCGGGGCAGCAATTCAGGGCCCCGGCGCCCGCTCTTCGTTCTTGCTCTTGTTTTTCGCGCTAGGTGCCGCGACTTCTCTCGGGATTGCCCTCTTTGCTGGCAACAAAGTTTTCTCCGCTCTGAAACGTTCGCTTTCGTTTGAAGTCTGGATCCGCCGTGGATTAGGCGTTGCGGTGATCATGGGAGTTGTTGCGATAGGTCTGGGGTGGGACACAAACTTACTCACCAAGTTTTCCTTTGTAAACACTTCAAAAGCGGAAGAGCATTTGATCGGTGCATTGCATCCAGAGAAGTCGGGGGCTGTCTTGGCGGCAAGCACGACCGACGCTCAACCCACTCTTGACGATGAAGGCCCCATGCCGGATTTGAGTGGCGCCGTCGCTTGGCTCAATTCACCTCCGCTCAGTAGCAAATCTCTGAAGGGAAAGGTTGTTCTAGTCGATTTTTGGACTTACTCCTGCATCAATTGCTTGCGGGCACTGCCCTATGTAGAAGGATGGGCGGCGAAATATAAGGATGCTGGTCTGATAGTGATTGGCGTACATACCCCCGAGTTTGCATTCGAGAAGGAACGAAGCAACGTTGAGAAGGCAGTGCACGATTTGAAGATCGTCTATCCGGTTGCCATCGACAGCGATTACAAGATCTGGCAAGCATTCAGCAACAGATACTGGCCGGCACACTACTTCATCGACGGCAAGGGGCGGATTCGATATCACCACTTCGGCGAGGGCGAGTACGGCGAGTCGGAGCGCGTAATCCAGGAGCTTCTAAAAGAGAACGGGGCACAGCTGTCCTCATTAGGCGCAATCAGTATCGCGGGAACCGGTGCGGAAGCTGCTCCCGACAATGCGAATGTCCGTTCACCGGAAACCTACGTCGGCTACCATCGGGCGGAACATTTCGCTTCCGCCGAAGCGATTGCTCAAGATTCGAAGCGTTCTTATACGCCATCACCCCGGCTCTCGCTCAATCAATGGGCTCTCGGCGGGAGTTGGAATGTCGGTGCGGAAAGCGCAGTGCTTCAAGCGGCCCCGGGAAAGATCATCTTCCGCTTTCATGCCCGTGATCTTCACCTCGTGCTGGGAACCAGCGATGGCAAACCAGTCCGTTTCACCGTGAAGCTTGATGGCACTGCTCCGGGTGACGATCACGGCGTCGATACCGATAACGCCGGTTCAGGAACGGTCCAAGGGCACAGGCTCTATCAGCTCATCCGGCAAAAAGGGCCCGTGGAAGATCGAACATTCGAGATTGAGTTCCTGGACCCGGGCGTGCAAGCATTCGCGTTCACGTTTGGCTAGACATTTGAGCCAAGAGTGGCTGCCAGGGCCGACTGAATGTTAATCAGTTCTGCTAAACTGGACCTGACACGGCAGAGGCGAGGAGTCCGAATCTCGTCGTGCCCATTATCTCTTTCGACTGCTTCCCGATTGATCATGTCCAACCCAGGCATTCCAAAACCCCAATTCATGGCTGAATCGTCCGCCGAATCTAGCGAGTCGTTCGGCGAACTCCTTTCCCAATACGACAAGAGCCATTCACGGAAAAGCGAGGACGGTGGCAAACAACTCTTAGGCACAGTGATTGTTGTGTCCAGCGATTCGGTCTTCCTCGACATCGGATTCAAGAGCGAGGGCATTTTGCCACTGGCGGTTTTGCAAGGCGCTGGAGAAACCGTTAAGCCTGGTGACAAGCTCCGAGTCTCGGTCAAGGGCCGCGATCCGGAGGGCTACTATCAGCTTACTCGCGCCAAAGTCGAACGGCCGAGAGACTGGTCGGCACTGGAGAAGGCCTTCGCGGACAAGGCGACGATCGTGGGTACGGTGACGGGCGTGATCAAGGGCGGGCTCAGCGTGGATATAGGGGTGCGGGCGTTCATGCCGGCCTCGCGCAGCGGAGCCCACGACGCCGCCGAAATGGAGAAGCTCGTGGAGCAGGAGATCCTCTGCCGCATTATCAAACTCGATGTGGCTGAGGAAGACGTAGTCGTGGACCGCCGCGCCGTTGCCGAAGAGGAAGAGCGCACGGTGCAGGAGCGCCGCTATTCGGAGATGAAGGAAGGCGATAACGTCACGGGTACGGTCCGCAGCCTCACCGACTACGGCGCGTTCGTCGATCTCGGTGGTGTGGATGCCTTGCTGCATGTGAGTGACATCGCCTGGAGCCGCGTCGGCAAGCCGGCAGATGTGCTCTCGGTGGGGCAGCAGATCGAAGCCCGGGTGCTCAAGATCTCGAATGATTCCGGTAAGCGGCGCATTTCCGTGGGTTTGAAGCAGTTGCAGCCGCATCCCTGGGACGCCGGCGCCGAAAAATATAGGGCCGGTGAACGGGTGCGCGGCACGGTTACGCGTGTGGTGGAGTTCGGAGCGTTTGTAGAACTAGAGCCGGGGATTGAAGGACTGATCCACGTTTCGGAGATGTCGTGGGGAAAGAAGTTGAGGAGCGCCAGCACTCTGGTGAAGCCGGGCGAGATCGTTGACGCGGTGATCCTCGGGGTGAATACCAGCGAGCGCCGCATTTCTCTTGGCCTGAAGCAGGCGCTAGGCGATCCGTGGGTCGACGTGGCGCAGAAGTTTGCAGCGGGTTCGGTAGTTGAAGGCCCGGTTGTCAGCATCACCAAGTTCGGCGCATTCGTCCAGCTTTCCGAAGGCGTTGAGGGCATGATTCACATCAGTGAGATGAGCGCTGACAAGCGCATCAACCATCCCCAGGAAATATTGAAGGTTGGTCAACTGGTTAGAGCTCAGGTGCTGGCAGTTGATACCGAGAAGCGACAATTGCGGCTGAGCATGAAGCAGTTGGTTCCGAGCGGACTGGATGAGTACATCGCCGAACACAAGGAAGGCGACGTGGTCACCGGTCGGATGATTGAAGTTTCAGATGCTCATGCGCGCGTGGAACTGGGCGAGGGCATCCAGGCCAGATGCCGCATGGATGAGCCGGGCGCAGCCAAAAAGAATTCACAGGCCGAAGCAGATGTGTCGTCCTCGAAAGTGTCATCTTCAAAGACCCAGTCGAAGCCCGACTTGTCTTCGCTGGGCTCGATGTTACAGGCGCGCTGGAAGGGAGGCGCACCCGCGGGCGACGCCAAGCCAGAAGCCCTCCGTGCCGGACAGATTCGCAAGTTCCGCATCGTGAAATTGGATGCCGCCACGAAAAACATTGAATTGGAGTTAGCTAGTCAATCGCGCTGACCTGCAAGTCCAAGCAAATACTTGTTAGCCCTCGACCCGGCCGCCCTCTTGCTACCAAGATGACTCGACATTTTTGCCTCATTGGCTGTTGACAGCCGCGGGCTTGCGGGTATATTACGAAACATTACTTTTCCTTTCGCTTTGAAACGACTGCTCCGCGAACTAAGTCGCAACACGTCGAGAACACCGAGGATGAATCTGCCATGCGGACGAAACCATTGTCGCGCTCTTTGAGCTTGATTTTTGTGATGTGTTCTCTCTCCATCCTTGCCGGAGAAGCGGTCGCTTCGGCTCCGGGCAATTCCCCGGGCGATGCGAAGATTGAAAACGCGCAGGTGGTGATCGACGCGAACCAGAAGGCTGGTACGTACACGATTCGCTCGAAGGAGAATCCGCGGGTTTCGTTCACGGCAGCGGTGGCGGCGCAGGTGAATCATCGCTGGCTCCGCGCCAGCGATTACGCGCAGCATGAAGTAAAAGGGTCGGCTTTCACGGACGACCATGGCGCGGGATCCCAAATCACGATGACCTACGCCGGATCGTCCGGCCAACCCGACCTCATCTGCAACCTGCGAGTGCGCCCGCAATCGATTTTCGCGGAGATTGATGTGCAGGTCCGCAATGGCACGGGGGAGCAGGTAACGGTGCAGACCATTCGCGTACTCGAGGCGCGGAATCCCATGCTCAATCTTGATGGGCCAGAATCTGCCGACCGCGTGCTCTCCGACAGCTTCAGCGAAAACCGGCCGGACATGAAGATCTATGATCTTGCGCAGCCCACCGATGGGATGCATCGCGCCGTCGGCAGCCAGTTGATTTACAACCAGCAAAGCCGGCAGAGCCTTTTTCTCGGGGCGCTGACTTCAGATAAATGGCTGACCGTGTTGCGACTCCATGTGAATGAGAAGCAGGTGAATGAGAAACAGGTGAATGAGAAAAAAGACGGCATTACTGGCTACGAAGTGGATTCCACCGGCACCACGGAACTCGCGAAGGAGAACTCGTTAAAAGAGTCGTCGGAGGAAGACCAGATCGAACTGAGCTTGCCCATCGAGCCAGGCCAGAGTCTCGCATCAGAACGCATCGCCGCCAGCCTTTCTTCCGATTACCACGCGCAACTGGAAGCGTATGGTGAAGCTATCCGCAGGTTGCACAAGGCGAGGGTCAGCGCTCCCACGCCCCTTGGCTGGTGGAGTTGGACTGCATACTACTTCGACCTCACCGAGGGTCTGGCCCTCACCAACGCGGAATTCCTGTCATCTCATTTGCGGGACTACGGCTACAACTTCTTCCACATCGATGAGGGTTACCAATTCGCTCGGGGCGACTTCACCTCGGTGGTTGCCTACAAATATCCTCACGGACTGAAAGCGTTCGAGGACAAAGTGCAGGCTCTCGGCCTGACTCCGGGAATCTGGACGGCGCCGTTCGAGGTCTCCGAGCGCTCGTGGGTGTACGTCAATCACAAGGACTGGCTGGTGCACAATGCGAAAGGACAGCCGATCCGCGCGGGCTGGGTGACCGAACCGCCCGACACCACAACCAATCTCGACCAACTCTACGCGCTCGATCCCACCAACCCAGGAGCACAGCAATACCTGCGCGAGACCTATTCCAAGCTGACCAGAGACTGGGGCATTCGCTACATCAAGCTCGACTTCATGGATGACAGCGTTATCGAGGGCTACTACTACACTCCGCATACGACCGCACTGCAGGCGATGCGCATCGGATTGCAGATTATTCGTAACACCGTAGGAGATGGTGTGCTGCTCGACAAGGACGGCAGTCCCATGCTGCTTCCGGTGGGCATTGTGGATGCTGGACGCACCTCATGCGACACCGGTCATTCATTTGGGGCCAGCCGGGACTCGCTTACCGGTATCGCCGCTCGTTACTACATGAACCGGAACTTCTTCATCAGCGATCCCGACGCATTCTCGATCTCTCGAACCGGGCCGGGAGAAAGCGATCACGGAGGACCGAAGCCGCTCACGCTCTCAGAGGCGCAAGTAGCGGTGGCGCTGGCGGCGGTCTCCGGCGGCATGTTCGAGATTGGCGACGATCTTCCCACGCTGGGTGAGGAGCCAGACCGCATGGCCCTGCTGAAGAATCGCGATCTCCTCAACATGGTGCGATACGGTCACGCGGCGAAGCCCCTTGACCTGATGACTTACGCGCCTGAGGACGAGTTGCCGAGCGTGTTTCTGCTGCGTGAGAGCAATCGGCAATCAACTCTGGTGGTATTTAACTGGACGGAGAGAGAACGGGACCGCAAGTTTCTATTTTCCGATCTCTTTTCCAGTTCAGCCCTCGCCACCCATAACACCGTGTCGGATGTCTTTGGTACCGGCGGAGTAATTGCTGAGAATCAGGCTACAGTTTCACTAACGCTACCACCGCGTTCCGTCCGGATGATGAAGATCATCGATACGTCGATCACCGCATCTGCGCCATCCGTGAACGTACAGGCTCCGGAAAAGATCGAAACCGGGAAGCCGGCGACTTTCTCGGCCCAGGATGCCAGTGGCAGCGTGCCCGCGCTCTCTTATCTTTGGGACTTTGGCGATGGAACCAGCGCCGAGGGCTCTTTCGTCACGCACTCCTACACACACGTCGGTAATTTCACAATCCATTTGACTGCAGAGGGAATCGAAGGCTTGCCCTTTGAAAAGACTCTGACGGTTTCGGCTACGGGGGAGATCGACACCATTTTTCGGCCGGAACTTTACCAGCGCTATAAAGAAGAGCGCTGAGAAGGCCTAAACACGGATTGCGGGTTAGCCCTTTCGCGTCCTAATCCCTCTCCCGCATTTGGCCTTCCTCGGCTCGCATTCCGGCGCTGGCGGCGACCGCCGACTCTTCTTTCTTCTTCTGCCAGTCCGCCTCAGCCAGCACGGTGATAGCCTCCAGTTTCTTCTTTTTTAAGCCCGCGTTGACGCCCGCCAGTTCTTTTTGCGTCAGCTTCTGAAAGTCGTCGATCACATCTTGCAGCTCATGACCAAGCGACTCGGTTCGTGCCACCTGGTAGTCCGTCGGTTTGCCATCGTACCCGGTCACTGCGCCGTACAGTTGTCCCAGCAATTCGCGGATCCGCTCTTCTCCGGTAATCATTCCACCTTCTTTGGTGGCCACGATCTTCGAACGCAGCGCGTCACAACCCGCGGCGAGTTCCTGCAGTTGCTTGCGGAGCGGATCTTTCTCTGCCACCTTCGCCGCCCGCGCGTTTGCGCCGTCGCGCACCCCTTCGATCGCGGCCACGCCGTAGGTCATGTGCTCGAGCTCTTTGTAAACCTTCATCGAAAGATCGTACTGCGCTTTGCGCTCCTCCAGCGAATACTTGGCCCGCGGATCGATCGCAACATTCAACTGCTCAGTGTAAGTTTGATCGCCTTTGGTCAGCTTCACCGTGTATGTGCCCGGCAGCACGCGCGGCCCCTGCGACGCCTCAAACAACGCGGATGCCGCGGGAGCGACCGCCGGCGGCCTGACCCGCATTCCCCATCCGGCGCGGTTCAGCCCCCGATGCTTAGTCCCGGCCACGGTGTCGACCAGTTTGCCGTCCTGGTCGAAAATCTCAATCTTCAAATCGCCGAAAATGTGCCGGCCTTTCTGGTAATAGGTGATTTGTGCGTCCCCGGGACGGCTTCGCCCATGGAAACTCTCATCGCCTTCCGGCCAGCCTCCGAAAACATCAAAATACTGGATCGATGGCCGCCCAGGAAGCAGCGTCGCCTCTTTGGCCATCACTTCCGGAGCGAGCGCGCGTAGCGGTGAGACATCATCCACGATCCAAATGCCGCGTCCATGGGTTGCAAGCACCAGGTCGGATTCCCGCGCCTGTACGGCGATGTCGTCGACTGCCACCGCCGGGAAGTCAGTTCCTTTGTACTGTCCCCAGCGCTGTCCACCATCCACTGAAATCCACAGCCCAAACTCCGTACCCAGGAAAAGCACATTTGGGCTGACAGTGTCTTCCTTGATCACGTGAGCAAACCCACGCACGCCGCTTTCCTGTGCCGGCAGTTGCGTCCACGTCTGGCCGTAGTCAGTGGTCTTGTAAACGTACGGCTTCATATCTCCGAAGGTGTGCCGATCAAACGTGGCGTATGCCGTGCCCTCGTCGAAACGGCCGGCCTCGATGGTCGTGACCCATGAATTCTTCCCCAGCCCGCCGACGTTCCCCACCACGTTCGTCCAGGTCTTCGCCCCATCGCGCGTAACCTGAACATTTCCGTCATCAGTGCCGACCCAGATGATTTGACCGTTCTTCGGCGACTCGGAAATCGAATAGATCGTGGTGTGCATTTCCGCTGAAGAGTTGTCAATGGTGACGCCGCCGGATTCTTCCTGCTTCTGCTTTTCCGGATCGTTCGTTGTCAGGTCCGGAGAAACGCGGTCCCAGGACTGGCCATGATCGCGCGAGCGGAACAAGTACTGCGCTCCGATATAAATCGTCCCTTTCTCATTGGGGCTCATGTGGATCGGCGTGTTCCAGTTGAAACGGAGCTTCTTCTCGCCATAGTTCGGCAGGGGATGGATATCGCGAATCTCATGGGTATGCCGATTCACCCGCCCGATCTGGCCGCCCTGCGCCTCGGCATATATGTAGTCTGGATCGGATGTGTCTTCGAACATCCAGAAACCGTCGCCGCCGAACATGTTCTCCCACTGCGAGTTGGCCACGCCGCCGGGATAGGACGAATCGCCCACCCACGAACTGTTGTCCTGCAGGCCGCCATACACGTGATAAGGATCCGAATTGTCCGTGCTCACGTGATAAAACTGCGAAACCGGCAGATTCATCTGGTGCTTCCAGCGGTTGCCACCGTCTTCGCTGCGCCATAATCCGCCATCATCGCCGGCAATCACGGTATTCGGATTCTTGGGGCTGATCCACACGTCGTGGAAATCACCGTGCGCCGCGCTCGAAACTACGTTGAAGGTTTTTCCTCCATCGTTACTCAGCAGCAGGATGAGATCGGGTTTAAAAATCTTGTTTTCATCTTTAGGATCGACGATCAGGTTGCCGAAATAGAAAGGACGCCACACCATGTAGTTGCTGGCATCCAGCTTGGTCCAGGTCGAGCCGCTGTCGTCAGACCGGTACAGTCCCCTTCCTTTTTCCGCTTCGATGTTGGCGTAAACCACCTGCGGTTTCGACGGTGCCACCTGCACGGCCACGCGGCCCCAGGGTTTCGCCGGCAGTCCCTTGTTGCTGCTGACTTCGCTCCAGTTCGCGCCGCCGTCCATCGACTTGAACAATCCGCTGCCCGGCCCCCCTGAACGGAATGTCCAGCCCTGCCGCCGGAAGTCCCACATTGCCGCGTAGATGGTCTTCGGTTCCTGCGCGCTCCGGGCGATCATGGCGCAGCCGCTCGAACCGTTCACGCCCGCCAGAACTTTCTTCCAGGTCTTGCCCCCGTCGTTGGTCTGGAAGACTCCGCGCTCGTCGTTGTCATCCCACAGATGCCCGGTCGCGCAGGCCAACACGTCGTTGCTGTCGTTAGGATTCACCAGAATCTTGGCGATATGCTCGCTATCTTTCAGGCCGACGTTGGTCCAGTTCTCCCCGCCATCGGTCGACTTATAAACGCCGTCGCCCACCGACACGCTGTTTCGCGTCCAGGCTTCGCCGGAGCCCACCCATACAATCTTGGAATTCGAGGGATCAATCGCCACCGCGCCAATCGATTGCACGTCTTCCCGGTCGAACACCGGCTTGTAGGTCGTGCCGCCGTTCACTGACTTCCAGACTCCGCCGCTGGCCGCACCCACAAAAACGGTGATGCGGCCATCCTCCTCTACCGCATCGAGCGCCGCAATACGTCCGCTCATGGCGGCCGAACCAATGTTGCGAGCCGGCAATCCTGAAACCGTCGCGGCATCGAAGCGGTATGGCGCTTGCGCTGCAACCTGGAAAGGTGTGCACAGCGAGGCTCCGGCGAACAACGCAGTCACTGCCCAATTGCGAACGAATGCTTTCATGTTTGCGAGTCCTTTTCCAAACAAATTCATTGTTCTCTTCATCCGGGTATCGTTGGTTTAGCGAATCGCGAGCTCAGAGAATCAGTGAATGCCGACCAAGCCGGATTTCTTTTCCTCAGTTCTCAACGACGCCGGCAGCATAAAATCGGCCGGATCTATGGTCACGTTCACTTCCATCTTTTGCACGGTGACGGTTTGCGAATCGGGATTGTTCTTCGGCCCCTGCGACATTGAGAATGGATACATCACCCCGGCCACCGGCTTGTAGGACCCCAGGCCCACCACCCGATCCCGAACCGAGCCCCGGATAAACTGCTGGATCTCTTTGCGAATTTCAATAAAGGTATCCGGGTCGAGGTAGTCATAGATGATGTCGCCGTTTTTCAGCGTTACCTTCAGCCGCAGCGCGTCATCTCCATCCACCACGTCGTGTCCCAGATACTCGACCGTGCTGCCTTTTTCCTTGTAGTCGACGAGAGGCCCGTCAAAGTCGGCGTCCAGCAGCAGGTCGCGCAGGTCGTCCTCGCCCATCAGTTGGGGATCTTTTTTCCCGCCAAAAGGCTGGATCTGCCAACCCGACGCACCGTCATAGGCCTGGACGGCCGTCATCCCCTGCAGCAAGAACGTCTCCCGAACCAGGTTGGGTCGCTGGTTCTCCTGGCCGATCGAAGCAGTGAAGCCTCCCCCGCCCTCGAACTTGCCCGTCATCCGGATGTTCTTAATGGCTTTCATCTTCTCGATCCCTCCCCTGGCCTGGATGTTTTTGGCAACCAGTTCGTCCGCGGTTTGAGAGTGGGAAAATGCACCGAAGCAGCAGACAGCGATCAGCAAAATCAAGGCGTGACGCATCGAACAGACTCCTGTTTGGTGAGGGACTTAAAAGAACCCGGGAAACGGGAAACAGTACTGTACTCGGTAGTAGACGAATGTTTCAAGTTTTGGTGAGCCGGAACCGGCAGGGAAAACCAAGGATTGGTTTTCCGCAGCAAGAAAAAGCCGCTCTCGCGAGCGGCTTGCGCATTCTTAGGCTGAGAGAGCCCTCAGTGGGTGAACGAGAAGTTCAGTCCGGTCGTCAGGACGATATCATTCTTCTTTGCGCCCTCGGGCGGGTTAGAGACATAGATATCGCTGAACGCGTTCTGCCAGCCCAGCCATTTGCTGATCTTCGTCACCCAGCCAAGATCGAAGGTGCCGCGGTAGTTGCCGGTCTGCGTCAGATCCGGGTAAAAATACAGCTTCTGGGTAAGGACGGTGCTCTTGCCCAGCTTGTGCGTCAACTCCTCGCCCAGGGTAAGCGCGGCGAATCTGTTCGTGACACCATAAGAGGTGAAGGTAGGCGGAACTGTTGGAGGAGTGACTTGCGGGCCGTTGGAATAAGTTTCATGGGTGTAGTTCAGGCCGGCTAGAAAATCCAGCGTGGTGCCGGCTGACTTGATCGCGTGGTAGCCAAATCCGGCGCTGTACACAGCGCGCAAATCAAGATCCTGCAGGGCATTGCTCATGACATCAACGCCCACGAAACCAAACATTTTGGGATTGATATTGCGGTCGTAACGGATGCCGCCAGTCTCAGTGTTCGCCGTCGTGCTGGGGGTCGCCAGTTGGTTCGTTCCATAGACCGCGTTCGTATACAGGCTGAGCTTGTCGTTCTTGGTGGCCCGCGCCGCGGTGAAGGCGAGCGAAAGGTTCTCAGTCTGGCTGTTGCCTCGGGTCAAAGAAAAGCCCACGTTTGCCCCGCCGTTCCAGCCGTGCAACAGGTTCGGATGCAGAGCCTGCTCATAAGCTAGCTGATCAGCATCGTTGCGGATCGCCACCACGGTGTCTTTTGGCGCCTCCACCGGAGCGCCGTTCTTGCCCGCAACCTCCAGATTCCCGTCATTGGTGGTGATCGGTCCCACGACGGTCTGGCCATTCTTCAACGTAACATGCAATTCCTTCTCGGTGGTGATCTGCGTGATCGCGGCAAACTGCAGGGTCACGTCTCCTGCGAACTCGGTGTGCAGCACCAGGACCTTGCCGTCAGACTTCACGACGGTGCCGGTCAGGCGATCTCCATTCTTCAATGTGATCTGATCGGCGAAAGCGGCCGACGCTAATCCTAGAAACATGATGAGGGCGACAACTTCGAGTTTACGCAGCACTGCCTACCTCCAGATTTTAGAGTCAGCTTCAAAGCTCAAACGCAATAGATGCGGGGCCCGGGACTACTTCAAGCAAAATAAGACAGGGAATGACAGCAAAGTGGCAGTGGAACCTGAAATCAAAGAAGATTGCGGTCCGCGAAGAGAACTCGGTCAGCCCTTGGTTTCCTTAGATTCGCTGGTCTTGCCTTGGTCGGCCGAAGCCGAAGGGGTCGGAGTATCCTTCATGCCTTCTTTCAGGGCACGAATCCCCTCGCCCAGCCCCTTGCCCAGCTCAGGCAATTTCTTGGGACCGAAAACCAACAGGGCAATGGCAAAAATGATGATCAGGTGCGTCGGTTGAAACAGACCCTCAAGCATCGGAACCTCCCAAGGAGACACTACAACATCTTGCATATACGGTACCGGACGCGTGGGGGGAAGTCAAACTGTGCGGTCCGAACTCGGTGCCTATTACTTCCGTTACCTTACCTCCAGTTCCGCCAGGGGCTAATGTGAGACGAACGGTTCCGACCAACGAAACCGCGCTACCAGCAAGCCAAACCGTCGCCGGAGAGTCGAGTGAAGCGCAAGGGCCTGTCAGTTTTTCTGTTTCTTCTTGGGGTGGCCCTGGCTGCCCATTCCAGCGAGACCACGCCGGTGAATTCTGTCCAATTGATGGCCTGGCTGACGGCCGGCGTCCCTAGCAACCGCCTGGTCCGCATCATTCAAGAGCGCGGCATCGCTAATGTCCCCGATAAAGATGCAATTCGCCAACTTGAGGCCGCCGGCGCCGACGCCAATCTGAGCCGTACCCTGAGGAGCTTGAAGCCGTCCGCTGGCGCTGATTCCCGGATTTCCGGGACAACGATTTCTGGGCCGACGACCTCCGAGATTCCCGCAGTCCTGATCCAGGCCGCCACTGATGCTCGGGCGCAACACTTTCACGAAGCCGAACTGGCCTTGCGCCAAGCCTTAAGCTCCGATCCCCAAAACGCCGCGCTGCACTTCGCCCTGGGCACCATGCTCCGCCAGCAGGAGCGCTGGGACGACGCCATCGACGAGGTCACGCTTTCGGCGCAGTTAATGCCAGATTTCCCCGAGAATCACAGTAGCCTGGCCTACATCTTCTATCGCGTGGACGACCCTGCCGACTCGATCGCGGAGGCGCGCACTGCCCTGAGCATGGATCCGCAGAATGCAGAGGCTTACCAGTTCCTGGGTCTCGCGCTGTTCTCCGATGGGCAATACGGTGCTTCGGTTCATGCTTTTATCGAGTCGCTCGCCCGCGACGCCAATAATCCCGATACCTATTACGACCTGGGCATCACGCTGCACGCCGATGGGAACCTGGTCGCCGCCATCGACGCCTATCGCCACGCCATTCATCTCAACCCGGCTTTCTGGCAGGCCCATTCCAACCTGGCGCTGATTTTGCACGAGCAAGGCAAGCTGGATGAAGCGATCGCCGAATATCGCGAAGCCAAGAAGCTTGCACCCGAAGAAGCTTCCGTTCGCAACAACCTGGGCAACACCTACTGCGACAAAGGCGACTTCGACGCTGCCATGGTCGAACTGCGTCAGCTTTATCGCCAGCATCCCGAGTGGGAGCAGGGACGCGGTTGTCTGGCCCGCGCTTACATGGCGAAAAAGGATTACGGCAACGCGGTCACTGAGTTGGAACTGGCGGTTCGCCAGAATCCCACCGGTTCCGCTGAGCACCGGGTGCTCGGCGAAGCCCTCTTGATGAATGACAAGCCGGAAGAAGCCGTACGCGAGTTGCGCCTCGCCGTTACTCTCAATCCCGACTCCGACGCGGCTCATCACGTTCTGGGTACGGCGCTGTTCCAGCAGCGGGAGCTACCGGCCGCTGAGAAGGAATTTCGCGAAGCGTTGCGCTTGAACGCATCCCCCGACAATCACTACGCTCTTGCGGCCTGCCTCATGACGATGGATCGCTATGAGGAAGCATTGTCAGAACTGGAGACAGCTGCGCGGCTCGATCCCGAGCGCAAGCTCTATCGAGCTCGCCGCGACGAACTCCTGAAGCTGATGCAGATGAAGGACACAAATTCCCGGTAACGGAGCGCCGCAGGGACAGTGCCCGGCAGTGTACTCCCGGCATATTCGGCGCGCCGTGCGACTGCCTACACTGGAAATGCGGGGCTGCAGGCCGCGCGGGTAGGCCAGAGCCAGAGCTAAAGGTGCCACGCCTTATTTCTTGAGGTGATTCATCATGGACTTGACACGATCCGTACCAGCCGCAACCGCCACAACCGCTGCGGCCGTTAAACCGGCACAGTCTGCCCGGCAACCGGAAAACACCCTTCGGAATGATGTTCGAGATAACGTCAGGAACGATCTGCGGAACGCCGTGCGTAGTGGTGCCAGGGCCTATCCCCAATCTTCAGGTTTCGGCCTGCCTTGCTCAAACTGCCGTCTTTATTATGCAGCCAGTCTCGACGTCTGCCCTGCGTGCAACAGCAAAACGCGGGTTTCTCCCACAGTTACCCCGGCCATTCCGAGAGTGCACGCAGCTGCCGAGCCCGCGCCCGACAATGCCATTGTTGAGCAGGAGCGGGAGGCTTTCCTGAAAGAGTTCAAATCCCAGCTTTTCACGGCGCACACCGAAGCTGGCAGTGCGACTGCCATCTGCACCTTGGCGGAACATAGCGTTCAAGGCGCCGAGCCGGCTGCAATCTGCAAGCCGTGTTACGACCGCCTGCAGGACCGTTTGGACGTATGCGAAGCCGCCCTGCATATGGATCTGAAGGAAGCGGCGCAGATTATCTACGACGCCGTCTGGGCCGATCCCTCCGACCCCAACAAGACCTACACAAACGCTGCCAGCGCGCTGCTCAGCGAATTGCGCAAGCGCTCCGGAGTCTCTAGCCTGCTCGGCCCGTTCCATCCTCTCGGCAATTAGGAAGGGTTACCGAACACCGATTTCGCTTTGCCCGCAAGATTCGGATAGTCCGCTCGCTCGCCTCCGCCGTACGCTGTCCCTACCATGAATTTAACCAACATGACTTCCCCAACTACGCCGACGAATGCCATACTCGCAAAAGAACCCCTGAGCGAAATGCCGGCACCGCGCGTTAACTCGCCCAAGCCAACCAGTTCCCAGCCAGGCCCCACCCACGCAGGCGACGACCGCCGCTGGAGTGCAGTTGTAAAGCGCGACTCGGGCCGCGATGGAGAGTTCGTCTTCGCTGTCGCGAGTACTGGTATCTATTGCAGGCCATCGTGCCCGGCACGCCGCCCGCGGCGGGAGAACGTGACATTTTATTCCCGGCCCGAGCAGGCGGAAAAAGCCGGATTCCGCGCCTGCCTGCGTTGCCGTCCGCGGTCGACCAGCGGCAATCGGCAATCGGATTCCGCCAAGGAGATCTGCCGCTACATTGAGCAGCATCTCGATGAACCTGTCACGCTCGAGCGTCTGGGCAAGGTCTTCCGGCAGAGTCCTTTTCATTTACAGCGACGCTTCAAGGCAGCGCTCGGGATCACACCGCGCGAGTATGCCGACTCCTGCCGCCTGCGCCTGCTCAAGCGCAACCTGCAAGCTGGAGACAATGTGACTCGCGCGATGTATGACGCCGGTTACGGCTCCAGCAGCCGGCTCTACGAAAAGACGGCGTCGCAACTCGGCATGACGCCCGACAAGTATCGTCGCGGAGCCATCGCCGCCACCGTTCGCTACACCATAGCCGATTCGCCTCTGGGGCGGATGTTGATCGCGGCCACTGATAAGGGCGTTTGCGCCATCCAGTTCGCACGTTCCGACGGTGAGTTGATCGAAGGCCTGAAGCGCGAGTTTCCTTTTGCCGTGCGCAAACCGGATGAAGGCGGATTGCAGGCATGGGTCGGGGCCTTACTCTGGAAGATGACCGGCCAGGAGTTGAATGCCGCGCTACCTTTGGATATCCGCGCGACTGCCTTTCAGCGGCGGGTGTGGACTTATTTGCAGTCAATCCCCTTCGGCTCGACCAGGTCTTACGGTCAGGTCGCCAAAGCCATTGGGCAACCCACCGCCAGCCGGGCCGTGGCCCGGGCCTGCGCCACGAATCCCGTCGCGGTCGCCATTCCGTGTCATCGCGTGGTCCGTGAAGATGGCAGCATCAGCGGCTATCGCTGGGGCGTGGAGCGCAAGAAGACACTGCTGAAGTTGGAGCAAGCCAAACCGGCGTAGAGACGTAGCTGGCTACGTCTTGCTTGCTGCCACTCAGGGCGTGCTCCATTACTCGAGATGGCGCAAGCAAGACTTTGCAAGCAAAGTCTCTACGACAGCGGGAACTGACCCGCCCCATCAACCGGTGGTTCTCCCCCGGGCTACTACTGCCCAGTTTACAAACGCCAGTGCAATGGTCGCGACGAGGATCAAAGACTGGCCAAAATCGACGCGGGTTACGAGAATCACACAGAGGATCAATCCCAATACCGCGAAGAGATTCCCGGCGGGCAGGCGAAACATTGCTCCATCCGGCTGTTTGCGGCGAAGGATGGGCAGAGCGGCGCACCCCACGCCATAGTAGAGAAGGCGGGCTACGGCGGAGAGGGTTAGATTCCATTTGAAGTCGCCGATCAGCGCTAATCCCCAGACCATGGCCGCGAACACAAGGATCGAGACATAGGGAGTGTGAAAGCGGCGATGGACCTTGGCGAAGGCTCGTGGGAAATCTCCTTGCTCGGCCAGGGCGAAGGGGACGCGGGGCATGGCTAGAATTTTGGCGCTGAGATATCCGTAAAAAGAGATCAGGGCGCCGATGGCAACCAGTGCCGCACCCACGGAGCCAACCGCAATCCGCGCCACGTCGGCCAAAGGGCGCTGGCTTTGCATAGCGTCGGGGAGGACTCCGATGACCACCCACTGGATTAGCGCGTAGATTGCTGTGCAGAGCAGAACGGCCGTGAAGAGCGCAAAGGGGGCGTCGCGGCGAGGATTCTTTGCTTCGCTCATGGGCGCCAGCGCTGTCTCGAATCCACCGTAAGCGAAGACCAGAAGCAGCATGGCCTTCAGCCACTGGCTGGTGCTGGGGGAGGCCATGGGTGCGGTCGCGACGATCCAGTGGTGATGTTGAAGCACCACCAGTCCCATCACGATCACGGCGAATAGCGGCACCAACTTGGCCGCTGTAAACAGATTGCTCACTTGCGCGCCGGCTCGCACGCCGCAAATGTTGACCAACGTTAGAAGACCGACCAGCATCGTGAGAATGACAGCGCGGGGCAGGGGATCTTTAGCGTGCGGAAAGAACTCGCCCAGGTAAACCACAAACAGGTTGGCATTGGCGGCGGGCGCCGACACTTGGCCGAGCCAGAGCATCCACGCGGTTTGAATTCCCATGAGGCGGCCGAAGGCGACACGGGCGTAGAGATAGGGGCCGCCGGCCTCCTGAAAGCGGGAAGCAACCTCGGCGAAACAGCCGATGATTACGGTCATTCCGGCACCGGCCGCAAGCACTGCATAGGGACTGAAGTTGCCAATGAGAGCAGCTACAGTCGACGGTAACCCGAAGACTCCGCTGCCGATGATGGAGTTCACGACCAAAGCGACCAGGCTCCAGCGGCCGATAGCACGAACCAGCCCCTGGTGAGGCGCGCTTACTCCGGACGTTTCCATCCGCGCGTTTGTATCACAAATGTGGACTGGCTAAAAGCGGCGTCTACCGCCATTGTCTGTAGTAACTGTGGTTGGTGACTTTGGAGCGAACGATGACTGAACCATTGGCTCTGGTGGAAGAATCGATGCGAGGAATGAAACTCGTGGAGGCGCGGCGGCGATGCTGCATCCTGAAGGCTTGAAAAGCCTTGCCAGTAGCGGAGTTTGGCGTCTTCTGGCACGGGGCATAAGTCACCAGACCAAAGTAATCGCTGGAATTACGAAAGCGCATGATCGTGGGACATCTATCCGCTGGCCGTTGCCGATGAGATGTTGAAAGGCACGCGACTCATGGCGAACGACACTCAGATGGACGATGTTCACACGCGGATGGTGAGGGTTACCGAAGATCTGCGCGTCATCCAGCGGGAGCTGAATTATGCCGCCATGCAAGCGCCCAGCGACCCGGAATTGATGGAGGCCCTGAGCGCGCTTCCGGAGACTGAAGCCATCCAGGTTCTGTGCAAGGCGCTCGACCAGATGCGCCACTTTCTGTGGTTCTACACGCAGGTGATGAGCAATGAGCCTGAACTGGGCGATAAGCTCCGCCAGTCGAATGCGTCGAAGACTCCCGAACAAGGCAACGGAGACGCCACTTTCCTCGATCAGCTCACCCGGGCCGATGAGGCCGTATTATTGCGCTACCTCGTAGACGCGAAAGAGCGCAAGCCCAACTAGCAGGTCAGAAACCGCGGCCGCGGACCATCGTTTTCCTTACTTCTCCTTCGCGATTCAATAAAACAAGGTTGGCTTCTGCTCCGGGAGCGAGGACTCCATAGCCCTGAGCCAGACCTACGGCCCGCGCCGGATTCAGAGTAGCGGCGCGGACCGCGTCCTGCAGGCTCCAGCCGGCGAATTGGGTCACGTTGCGCACAGCGAGGTCCATCGTCAGGACGCTGCCCGCGAGATTTCCGTCCTTCGTACACTTCCCATCTTTCACCTCGACCTGAATAGGGCCTAGTTGGTAGGTGCCATCTGGCATGCCTGCTGCAGCCGTAGCGTCTGTGATCAGCACAGCGAGCTCGAGACCCTTTGCCTGCAGGAAAAGCTGCACGACCTCGGGCGCGACGTGAATTCCATCGACAATAATGTCGGCGCTCAGCCGGCTGTCGGTCAGAACTTCGGCCAGGATGCCGGGATCGCGATGATCCAGCGGCCGCATGGCGTTGAAAGTGTGAGTGGCGTGGCGGGCGCCGGCTCGCACGCCTGCGCGGGCGGCTTCAAGCACGGCATCGGAGTGGCCGATGCTCACGCACACCTTGCGCCGAGCCGCCTCCGCGATCACCTCGAGCGCCCCGGGAAGTTCCGGGGCGATGGTCATCATGCGTACTTGCCCGCGGGCCGCCTGCCAGAGACATTCAAAGATTTCCAGCGTGGGCTGAACGAGATATTCCGGAGGATGCACGCCGCGTCGCTTGTGACTGAGAAACGGGCCTTCCAGATGAATGCCGAGCGGCTGAGCCTGCACCAAGTCGCTGTTGCTGGCTTGGGGGCCTTGAGCCGCTTCGATAGCATCGGCCAACCGCTCGAGCGCCGCGCAGGTTTGGTCGAGCGGCGCTGCGACGGTGGTAGGGAAGTAGCCAGTGACGCCGTGGGTGGTCAGAAATCTGTTCAGATGCGGTAAATCGGCGGGCGCGGCCCGCATGACGTCGAGACCGGCGCCGCCGTGCATGTGAATGTCGACGAAGCCGGGCGCCACGACAGCGTCGGCAAAGCCATCGCTTGCAAGATCGATCACCTTTGCATTCTTCGGGATTTCCTGCTGAGCGCGCGAGGAAACGGCAGAGATGAGGCCGTCCTCAATAAAAAGCAACGGGTCCTTTATTTCTTCTTGTGGCGTAAAGAGACGATGGGCGGAGAGGACGATCATGGTGCGCTCGATCAGATGCGTCATCAGTGTAGCGCGAAAGATGGATCGAGCAAGCGGAGAGAACCATCCACAGTCGCGATGTTATAATCGTCGTGCCCATTGAGCAGCAAAAGCGCGCGGGTGGATGGCTGTCCCTGTTGCCGCCCGCAGCCGTCGGGGAGTGGCTCAGCCTGGTAGAGCACCTGGTTCGGGACCAGGGGGTCGGAGGTTCAAATCCTCTCTCCCCGACCATCTTTACTCAAGTCGTTTGACGAAGATAGAATAAGGGTCCACGGCGGACCTTCTTTCGTTTGAATTCCCAGTGTGCCCAAAATTGCGCCTGCTCAGCCTGTCGAGAGCGGCGAGAACTGCATCTTCGCTAAGGTGCCATCCCCTCTGCCCGCGTTCGGCTAAACAAGTGTTCCCGTAACAACTTTCAGCTCGATCCAATTGTTAAGCGGATAGGATTCAGCATCAAGAAAAAAGCTGAAGAAACAAAGGAGATGCGCAAATGAAAAAGTGGAAACTTGTGGTTCCTATCGCCGCAGTCGCGGTTTTTCTCGCTTGGTATGCATTCCGGCCCGAACGGCTTGTGGTTAATCGGCGTGTCGATGAGGCCATGCCAGCCGCGCAAGGTAGCTCGTCGCCGCAGCGTCTTGCCTCCGGACAGTTCTACAGCGTCTTGCACCCAACGGCAGGTACCGCAACCATCTACAGGATGGGAGATGGCAGTCGTATTCTTCGCTTTACAAACTTCAAGACCTCGAACGGCCCGGACGTTCACGTTTATATGGTGGCTGCGGACGATGCAAAAGACAGCGCCAGTGTGGTGCGCGCGGGTTTCATCGATTTAGGGACCATCAAGGGGAATATAGGCGACCAAAACTATATCCTCGGTCCCGAAGTGGACTTGTCGAAGTATCGTGCGGTTTCAGTGTGGTGCAAACGGTTCAGTGTCAACTTTGGCGCTGCTCCATTGACGCCCGATGGAGCGATGTCGGAGAAGTAGTACATCGAAAAGATCTTCGGGCCGGGCTGGAGATCGATTGCCTTGTCGCTTCGGAAGGGCGACAAGTTCCGGGAGCTCTGCCGAAAGGCATTTTCGCGGCGTCACGACGTGACGATGGAGTTTTCATAAAGCAGGCGTCGGCGAATGCTGAGCCGATGAGCAGCTTCCGCTTCGTTGGTTCTTCTTATTCTTGTGGCCGGGTCGCGGGAGCGGCGACTCGCTGCCCTGCTGCGGCTCGAGTCTCCCGGCGTTGTGCTAATCGCTGCTGGCGCTGTTGTTCTTGCCGTTCCATCCGCTGGTATTTTTCTGTGACATCCGCCAGACGAATGTTCTCGAACCCATTGCGCTTGGCCATGATGCGGTAGTCAAACGCGATGCTGGAGCGGCCACCGCGTAGCTCATGTACCTCGAACCCCTGCGGCGTTTCGTTGCTGACATAGATGCCTTCGCAGTCCCCCTTGGGAGTGAGGAATACGTGGTAGTCCGCGCTCGTGTTAACGGTTTGCGCAAAGGTAGGATCGAGGGCGATGTGTGTGGAACCCTCGGAGAGTTGGCCCGAACCGGCATCCTCAAACCAATTCTCTGCCGCTTGCATGGCGTAAACAGAAACCCAGCGCGCGCCAGCATCGGTTTTAACTGCGCCGGAAACCGTACCTCCGCAGCTCAGATTGGCGTCGATGTCGATGATGCACACTGGGCCCCCACCCCCATTGGGGCCAAGCGTTTCAAGAACCATAGATCCGCTGGTACTGCTCAAATTCTCGGCTGCAAGGGCCCCGAAGTCTGGGCCGTTGTTTTCGAAGACTCCTGCGTAGTTGTCGTCGGCGGATCCTAGTACACCTGCGTTGCCCTGGTCGGCGGGCGCGCCCGTATCGCCCCAGACCCCGGCGTCGCCGAATATGAAGCCAGTGCGGCTAGCTCCATCGTCGACTCCGTAGACCCCTACGTTTGCGCTTGTCCCCTTCACACCCTCGCCGGTTCCGCCGGGGTTCTCGCCTAGTACTGTACCTGCCGCCGTCAAATTTCCGGAGTTGTCGATCGTCGCCAGGTCGTTGTAGGTATTGCTGCCACTGTTGCCGTTGCGAAAGTGAATGTAGCCCTTGGACGTGCTGTTGAGATACACGTCGCCACTGTTTTTCCCGATCAGGGTGTAGTTCGAGCATCCCGACAGGGTGCTGCTGGTGAGCCCAATGCCGGAAAATCCGGCCCCGCAGCCCGGATCACCGATGATCGCGTTGCCTCCGTTGCCCTTGATTACCTGCTGCGGAGCAAAAGTATTGGCCACAGCCAGCCGGGCGTAGAGCGCATTTGTGGCCGTCGTGTTCAGGCTCAACGTGATGTTGCCGCTGGCGCCGCCGCCGGTGAGATCCGTTCCCGCCGTTACACTGGTGATGGTCCCTGTGCCCGCCGAGGAGCAAGCCCAGGCGCTGCCGTTCCACCGCAACCCTTGATTGGTCGCACATGCTTTTGTCAGTCCCAGGTCCAGCGTGCCGGTCGTGGCGCCGCCCGTCAGCCCGCTGTCACTCGCCGTGGTCACGCCGGTGATGGTGCCTGTGCCCGTGCCGGGGAAGGTCTGTCCGGTGGCGAAGGTGAGGATGCCTTTGCTGCTGATTTTCAATCCGGTTTCCGCCGGAGTCGCCGTCCCCGACGCGTACAGCAGATTCAGAGTGCCCGACGGCGTCGTCGTGTCATTGCCGGCCGGTTCGGCCTGCAACTGAAACGTCTGCGGCACCGCTGCGCTCTTGCTGCTGTCGAACACCGAGGTCACGAAGTCGTGCGCTTGCGAGATTCTGCCTGCGGTTGCGGTCGCGGTTCCTGTCGCTGGCAGGTTCAGCTTGCCGCCGACGTTGATGGCGGTGGTGCCGGTCTGCGTCAGCAGCGAGTTCTGGATGTTCGTGGCCGTGGAGAATAGCGACAGCGCATTCACCGTACCGCCCGAGGTGGTCACGTCCGCCGTGGTAGCCGGAGAAACGCTATCTCCGGTCATACTCGCGGCCTGACTGCTGGCCCCGACCGACATGTTGCTCGGCGGTGCGGCCAGCACGAAGGCTGAAGCCGGCAGTCCCCCCAAGGTCTGCGCGTCTCCAGCCTTCAGTGCATAGGGCGCACTCACTAACAACACCCGGGGCTGCTCGTCTTGTCCTTGCGCTTGCACGCCCAGCCAGTGCGCTTCGCCCGCCACGAAGATGTCAGCCGGCAAGCCGCTGCTGCTGCTCGATCCCAGCATAACCGTGTAATGTCCGTTCCGGTCGGGCTCGACGTTTTGGGTCTCCATCCACAGCGGGGAACCGCCTTGCGAGTCCTTATAGAGAAGAAAGGTAACCCCGACCACGCCGGTCGTTGTTATTGGCTTGCCGTTGAGGTCGGTTAACACGCCACTGAAGTTGACCAGCGGCGGCACGACGACGTTGGTATTCGTCGAGATCGTCTGTTGCGCATAGCCCGGCTGAATCTGGCTGATTAGGCTGCACAGCAGCAACATTGCAATCACTGCCCACTGAGGATGCTTCATAAAATACTCCTTATCGTCGAGAAGCTCGGCGGCGGCAAGAGGAGCGCGGCGTCGCCAAGTTTAAGGGCAACTGCCGCTGCGGATGATGGTGACGTTGTCGAACGTGTTGCTCGTAACCGTGAATGCACCCGGAACGTTCGCTACTCCAATGTGCATACCGAAAATCGTGTTGGATTGCACCTTGGACCCGACGGTGCACATGAAGTCGATGCCTACCTGGGCCTGAGTAACGTTATTGTCCTCGACTATGGCAAGGGAATTATCCACCACAATGCCTTCCTGGCTTTCGTTAAAGATCCGGTTGGATGTCACCGCGATGGGAGCTGAGCCATAGAGCGCAAGCCCATATTGGCCACCGACGAGGGTGTTACCTGTGATGGAGCCGGTTGGAACCACTCCATTCCCCGATGCTTGGACCTCTATGGCCCCGTCCGGGCCTCCGATAACCAAATTGTCAGCCACTGACATAGTGACTGCGCCCTCCGCCTGGATGCCGTAAAAGGGAACCGAGCCGACAACACTTAAGTCGTTTCCCGTAATGGTCGCGGTAAGATCGGGAGAGCCGGAGCCGGATTCCACTTCAATTCCCGCAAAGTCGAAATCGTGCAGGTCGCAGTTCTCAACGGTAACGGAGGGGTTGGAGCTGCCGCCTTCCATCTGGATCCCAATGCCGCACCCGTTCCCCTCCTGATACCGAGTGGTGACGTGGTTCACAGTACCGGGGGAGTTCTGGTAGAAGAGTCCAAGGATCACGGCGACCTCATCATTTGAACAATTCCCCGTGATCTTATTGCCGGCTGCATCCACGGTGATACGGGAAATGTTGACCGGCCCGGTAGCATCCTTGACCAACACCTGTACGGCATCCGGGTTCCCGATGGCGTCGAATGCATTTACGTGAAGCCCGCCCTTCGGCACCGCAATCACGACTTGAGCTGAACTGCTGCTGGAGATTCCTTCCAGCGTCACAGGTTTCGTGATGACGATTTGTTCGGGGTAGGTTCCAGGGCAAACTTCGACGGTTTCGGGCGCGGGACTGGCCGCGAGCGCATCCGAGATGGTCGAAAAGCTGGGAAGGGTTGGAAGGCAGGTTCCCACCCCATAGGTGGTGGCCGCCAGCAATTGCTGCGCCCCGAAGGTTAGGACAACAACGGAAAGAAAGAGCAGGAACTTGATCGGCGACATGAATTTTCTCCTTCGTGGACTGAGCTGGGCTAATTCCGAAGGCCGTCCGGCCTGGCGACAGTCCAAACTCGGCGAACGACTTGACTGAAGTTGCAAGGCGAGAATGCGGACCCCGTTTTGGCGTCGAGAGAACACTATTGAGCTGAACCGGGCACGATTCGTTCGGTTCGAGGTCGAAGAACAGAACTGGAATGCGGGTGCGAGACGATTCTTCAAGTTTCCTCTCTTCAATTTGGTTTCGGATGCTCCAAATTTCCTTTGCTGTGTCTGACTTCTGAGCCTGATTTTGATTTTGCTGCTGCAAATCCCCACCTAGCGTGATTTGAGCAGCGACTCCAGGCAAATCAACGGCAATCCGTTCTGATCTTCGCAAACATGCCATCCGTAGCTTTTGGCCGAATCGGGCTGCAGCGCCTGGCTCTTTCCGGTGATTGCGGCGGCTTGGGAGAATTCCACCATCTCCACTTCGCGACCGCACTCGCGGCACCAGACCGGGGTCGACCGCCGCCGCCGGATGATCAAAAGCCGGTCGGTCTGTATAGTGATTTCTGTCTTTTTATAAACGGTCACGGCTTCCACTAGACCCTTTGCCCAGCGCCGAAATCGTGATAAATTTCTTGGCACGTTTGCGCGGCTCGCGGCTTGCATCATCGAACGAGGCGCATCTTGCCCGGAATGCATCCTGAAAGTCCTTAAGAAGCGATTAATAAGTTTTGAATTAGTTTTTAAGAGCGGCTATGGATAGCCCCGTCAAGTACTTACTGGAGTTCGGCCCCTTCCGGGTCGATCCCGAACAGCGCCTCTTGTTGCGCGACCGACAGCCCATTCCGCTGTCCCCGAAGGCCTTTGATCTGCTGTTAGTTCTTGCCAAGCGGGGTGGACAGGTGGTCCTTAAGGACGACCTGATGAAGACGCTGTGGCCGCACACCTTCGTAGAGGAGTCCAACCTCGGGCAGCACGTGTTTCAAATCAGAAAGGCTTTAGGGGAACGAGCACAAGATTCTGCATATATCGTTACTGTGCCCGGCCGAGGCTATCGCTTCGCACAAAGCGTGCGGGAAGTGGCACTGGAGGAGCCCGAGAAGCACGAACAGAAGAATAATAATGAAGACCAGATCGTCGTGGCCGGTCGCTCGCTGGCCAGGGTCGTGATTGAGGAGCAGAGAAAAAGAGATCTGCGATTATGGGTGGCAGTTGGAGGCATGCTGGCGGTCGTCCTGGTTGCCGTCGGAGTGTACTGGCGATGGCAACGAAAGCCAAAGCTGACCGCGAGAGACACCGTTGTCCTTGCGGACTTCGACAACCGGACAGGAGATCCCGTTTTCGACGGGACGTTACGGCTAGGTCTTTCTGCACAGCTGGAGCAATCGCCGTTTCTGAATCTGCTGTCTGACCAGGGCGTGCGGCAGACGTTGGCTCTTATGGCCCAGCCGAAGGATGCCCGGCTTACACTCGAAACTGCCCGCGAGGTTTGCCAGCGCACGGCAAGCACGGCGGTGCTTGGTGGATCGATTGCCCAGATTGGCACACGCTACCTTCTTACGTTGAAGGCGATCGACTGCTCAACCGGCGACTCGTTGGCCAGCGCCGAGGCAGAGGCCAGGGACAAGAACCATGTTCTCGACGCCTTGGGAAAAACAGCTGCGGAGATCCGCGGCAAACTCGGCGAGTCGCTGGCGTCAGTGCAGAAATATGACGTGGCGGCGGAAAAGGTGACGACGCCATCGCTTGAAGCGCTCAAGGCCTACAACCTCGCTCATCAGGCCCAAGTCTCGAACCTACTCATTGACTCAGTGCCGTTGTACGAGCGGGCGATTAGCCTGGATCCGAACTTCGCCATGGCCTATCTGGGGTTGGGGATAACCGATTTCAACCTGGGCGAGACCTCCAATGCGGCAGAAAACGTTCAGAAGGCTTACCAGCTGCGGGCAAGCCTGAGCGAGCGCGAGGAGCTTGGCATCGAGTTGATTTACGACGCGTTAGTGACAGGAGACTTCGAAGCGGCCCTCAAGTCCGATCTGGCGTGTACACACATCTACCCGCGCGATTCCAGGGTGCTCGCCAATTTGGCAGACTTCTACACTTACTTTGGTGAGTACGAGAAATCTCTCGCTGCCGCTCAAGAAGCTCTGAAATTAAATTCCGGAACTGCACAAAATTACTCGGATCTTTTTATTCACTATCTTCATGTAAACCGCCTGGACGAAGCCAAGGCTGTGGCCCTGGAAGCAAAGAGCCACAATGTCGATTCTCCCGCCATTCACGCTAGTCTCTACCTGGTTGAGTTTCTGCAGCACGACTCGGCCGAGATGCAGCGGGAGGCCGCAGAGGTCATGGGCAAGCCAGGATCGGAAGATCTTGTTCTTTACTACGAATCTGACACTGCTGCATATGGCGGACATTTTGTACAGGCAAGACATCTGAGTCGGCGCGCCGCAGACTCCGCATTGCGAGCCGGGCAGAAAGAAACGATGGCGGGCTACGAAGCCGAGGCTGCCGTGCGGGAGGCACTCGTCGGCAATATGGATTTGGCAAAGCGCCAGGCCAAGGACGCATTGGTATCCTCGAGCGGAAGAGATGTGGTGGCCATGTCAGCTATCGCTCTGGGGCTCGCAGGCGATTCCCCGGACAGCAATCGTCTCGCCGATGCACTGAGCAAGCGCTTCCCGCACGACACGGTCGTGCGGTATAACTCGCTGCCGGCAATCCGGGCAGCCACTGCTCTTCGATACGGAGATTCCGGGAAGGCCATCGCTGTGCTCGCTGTCTCGGCGCCATACGAACTGGGACAAACCGCGCAGAAAGTTACGTTCGTGCTCTATCCGGTCTACTTTCGGGGTGAGGCCTATCTGGCAGCGAAGCAAGGAACGGCGGCGGCCGCAGAGTTTCAGAAGTTGCTTGACCATCCCGGACTGTTGCAAAACGAGCCCATCGGTGCCCTGGCTCACCTGGGACTCGGCAGGTCTTATGTTCTCTCGGGCCAGCGGGATAAAGCCAGACTCGAATATCAAAGCTTTCTCACCCTGTGGAAAGACGCCGACACAGACGTTCCCATTCTGAAAGAAGCCAAAACGGAGTATGCGAAGCTGGGATAGCGGAAGAGTGACAAAAGCCCCGACTGTCTGCTGGCGATTTCGGTCAACCGTTGAAATCAGGCGGTTACACTCATTGACCTCGAGCAATGCAACTTTGCTTCCCGAAAGATTCGATTTGTGATCGCCAACCATACGCCCTGGTGAGTCGAGAAAGTCGCACCGCTCAGTGCGGTATCGGAGAAAAACCATTCAGAGTCCATCCTGGGCATTACTTCCGGGTTGCCCGTTGACCGCCAACAGCGAGTGAACCGATACGCGAGCGTACAACCCGCTGGACTGGATGCCCAAAGCGTCGCCCTTGACTTGCTCGGAGCGTCAGGGCGCGATTTCAATGCAGGTTTTCGACGGTATAGAGCACCGACGAGTATCTGGGAAAGGGATATGCGTAATATTTCAAGTCCGGCGTTACAACGAAGAGCTGGTTCGCGCGCGAGCTATAGTCGTCTGGAATACGTTTCCATGTTTCGCGATGTCCACTCGCTAAGTCAATCACAGTGAGCGCCAGTTCGTCACCGCTCTGCTCCGCTACTAACAATGCTTTCCCGCTCTTTACGAACCGGATCGGGTATTCGTTCTCAGATGCTGCTTTCACCGGGACTGGCTGGCTCTCATTCGCCTGATAAAGAGAAATCCCACCGCGGCCGTCCCGCAGCGCCACCGTATCTCCGCTCGGCGAGATCACGGGGTATGTATCGCGGGCACCGCTCTTCACCAGAATCGGAGCCCCTCCCGCCACCTCTTGCTTATAGACGTTCCACTTTTTCTCGTCAGTCTCACCCTCGTAAACAACCTGGCGCCCGTCGTCAGACCAGACGGGGTGATCAAAGGCCATCAGCCCAGGTGTGGGAAGGTCTTTTGAGTCACCGGGCCCGATGGGCTGAAGCTGGAGCGGTAGCTTCGGGTCCACATGATTCGACGCGATGAGCACCCATTTTCCGTCGGGAGAAATCGCCGCCGTGCCCACGCCCAGGCGCACCGCCGGCGAACCGTTGGTGCCGCGGTAGTAAGCCAGGCTGTTGTTCTCAAGATAATAGATCTCTCCTGCCTCATAAATAGAGATGAATCGTCCATCGGCAGAGATGGCAGTCACTTCGGTATCGTCGAGCCATGAATAAGGATGTTCCGACGTGTCCCCGGGAAACAGGCCCCTGATTTGTCGTCTCCAGGTTTCGCGCGACAACAGCACGCGCCCATCTTTCGAGATGTCGTGCAAGCGTACCGAAGGCAAGCTGAGGATAGCTCTTTCCTTGCCAGCGGGCGTTACGGCGAAAATGGTGTCGGCCCACCCCGACGTCTTGGTCCCTGCGAACCATACTTCTCTGCCATCCGGGCTCCAGGCCAAACCTTCCACGCTCGCGGCTCTCGAGAGAACCGTGTGCCTCCCATTCATATCCACCAAATCGATGGATCCGTCGTCGTTTCCGAGGATGGGGTGATTTTCGAACGCGATCCTGCTGCCGTCCGGAGAAAAACGAGGATGACCGATCCAACCTACGTTTTGCTGAAACAGCACATGCCCGGGAGGAAATTCCAGCCGCGCGCCCTCGGGAGTCAACACCGAAATCACCATCCGCTTGCCATCCGGATGCCAGTCGGCCTGTGCGACGTGTTCTGCCAGAGTGCGCGGCGATCCTCCGGCCAGGTCAACGGTCGCCAACGTGCCCCCGCAAGTCAGGAAATAAACCTCTTCGCATCCCAGAAACACAGCCAATTCATCCAAAGAGGAAACTGCGGCGACCTCCGCCGATGGAATCCCCAGCAGCCGCGACTCCGGGCTGCCGATCCGCGCGACGGAGATCTGGGATTGTTCTCCTTCCCACCTTCCGCTATAAACGATCGTCTGTCCGTCATGCGAAAAGCGCGCGCCCAAAAGGGTTCCGTCGCGGAAGCTGATGTTTGTGTAGTGCGGGATCGGCCTTTCGCGCTGCCTCAGAAAAAGTGCTCCTCCACCGGCCTGTACGACGAGCAGCACGGCGGCAGCGACAATCCAGGGCAATCCTTTTGCGGAAGATTCCCCAGTTTTCTGTACACTCGGAAGGCTAAGCTGAGGAAGGTCTTCAGCGATCCACTCGAGGTCAAGCCTAACATCGTGTGCAGTCTGAAACCGATCGTCCGGATTCTTCGCCAGGCAAGAACTCACCACGCGCTCGAACGCAGACGGCGTTAACGGCTTGATCGTTCGGATGGGTACAGGATCCCGTTCGAGAATCGACGACGCCAGGCTGAGCTGGCTCTTACCATCAAATGGCCGCTTGCCGGTCGCCATTTCGTAGAGCACCGCTCCCAACGCAAACAAATCCGATCGCGCGTCCGCCTCTTTGCCCTCAATCTGCTCCGGCGACATGTATTGAATCGTACCAATGACCATCCCGGCGCTGGTCAGCGGCGACAGCGGAGTGGCCTCGCTCATCGTCTTGGCCGCAGACAACAACGGGGCGCTAGAAGCCGAGGCCAACCCAGAAAACGCCGCCTTTGCCAGCCCGAAGTCCATCAATTTTGCGCCGTTCTTGGTTAGCATGATGTTCCCCGGTTTCAAATCGCGGTGAACAATACCGGCTCGCTGCGCCGCCTCGAGCGCCTCACAAACTTCAATTCCAATCCTTAGCGATTCCTTGAGAGCCAAAGGGCCCCTCTTCAGCCGGTCGGACAGCGACTCACCTTCTAGACACTCCATCACCAGAAAGTCGACGCCATTTTGATGCCCGACATCATGCAATGTGCAAATCCGCGGATGATTCAATGAGGAAATCGCCCGCGCCTCCCGCTCAAAGCGCTGCTTCAGATCAAGATCGGAAGAAAGATGACCTGGCAGGACCTTGATCGCGACCGTCCGATCCAGACGCGTGTCGCGCGCCCGATACACTTCGCCCATGCCGCCGGCGCCGAGCGGCGATTGAATTTCATAGGGGCCGAGTTTTGTACCGGAGGCTAGAGGCATGTGTGCGGAATTATAGCGTGCGGAGCGCGTTTCGGCGGACGCGGCGATCGAAGGCGGTTGGAAGGTTCACGGGAGATAGCACAACCGCAGCAACTGCTTCAAGTGTGATTTACAAATTCCTTACGGAACCTGCGGGTGCGGATGTGTTTTCCACGTCGAAGCTCTAACGTCAAGCCGCAATAAGTCAGCGAGTTAGATACGCTCGCACGCGGGGTCTGATACGCTGAGGTGCGATGCTGTCGGTGGTCCGCCGCCGCAAGAAAGCGAATCCGCACAGGGAGAAGAAAGCCATGCTTTCAGACAAGGCCAACCGCTGGTTGGCAATTTTCGCGGTTCTGACTATGCTCACAACCACAGTGTCAGCGAAGACTCGTGTCTCTAAGCAGCCGTTTGGGCAAACGCCCGAAGGAAGGCCGGTCGACATCTACTCGTTGGCCGATGGCAAGATCGAAGTCGGCATCATCACTTACGGCGGAATCGTCGTTTCCCTGCGCACGCCCGACCGCAGCGGAAAACTCGACGATGTGGTGCTAGGCTGCGATTCGGTCGAGAAGTATGTGGCGCAGACGGCGCATTTTGGAGGCATTATCGGCCGTTACGCGAATCGTATCGCACATGGCACCTTCCAGCTCGACGGGCAGACTTATTCCATTCCCAAGAACGATGGCGACAATGCTTTGCACGGAGGAATCCGCGGGTTCGACAAGGTAGTCTGGGCGGCGAAACAAATAGCGGATGGAATCGAGCTCACCTATGTGAGCAAGGATGGTGATCAAGGTTTCCCCGGTACGCTCACCACCAGAGTGCGCTACACGCTGAGTGGGGGCGCGTTGCGAATCGATTATTCGGCGACCACTGATAAAGATACGGTACTCAACTTGACCAACCATTCCTACTTCAACCTTGCGGGCCAAGGGAAGGGCGACGTTCTGGGGCATGTTCTGAAGATTGACGCTTCCCGGATTACGCCCGTCGATGCAACTCTTATTCCCACGGGGGAACTGAAAGGGGTGGAAGGGACGCCGTTCGATTTTCGAACGCCGCATGCCCTCGGAGAGCGGATTGAGGCGGATGATGCCCAGCTCCACCTCGGCCATGGCTATGACCACAACTTCGTCCTCGACCATGCTGCAGGTCAGCTAGCCGAGGCGGCCGAGATGTATGAGCCAACCACGGGGCGGATTCTGCGCGTGTCCACTACCGAACCGGGCGTGCAGCTTTACACCGGGAACTTTCTCGACGGATCAATCACGGGCAAGGAAGGCCGGGTCTACAAGCGGCGATTTGCGTTTTGCCTGGAAACGCAGCATTTCGCGGATTCGCCCAACCATCCGAACTTTCCCTCGACTGAATTAAAGCCAGGACAGATCTTTCACAGTGTGACTGTGTTGGAGTTCAGCGCTGGCTCGCGCTGAAAGGGCAGCATCCTCTAGATAATCCGAACTAGTACCAGCTCTAGGTACCTATTGAATCTGCATTAGTACTTCGCCAGTTGTTCTTTTCGGCCCCACCCGCCTCCTGCCGCTGGAGTCCTGCGTAGATCGCTTTTGAACCTTGTGCCTGCGGGGCGGCCGACCTATGCTTTGCGCTGGGGTCGCTCTGTGAAACGAGTCCGTGTATTAGTGGCAAATCATCCGCGCCTGATGCGGGAATTGGTGATGGCTACGATTGCCGACCAGCCCGATATCGAGGTTGTGGGCGAGGTGCAGAACGAGACGGAACTGGCAGACACTGTCGAACAGGTGCAGCCCGATGTCCTGATCATCGCCATGGACTTAGTGAATCTCGGTTCCCGCGGCGGGAAGGTCGACTCGGAATTCCGAAAATGGTCTTACCCGGGGGCGGAACGGGCTCTGCCTCAGAGGATCTTTACGAGCCTTCTTTAGGCGATTGCTTCGACCGGATGGCCGCTAGGCACTTGGATTTCCTGGCAACTTCTAGGGCGGAACGGCATGGACAAGCTCGCTAATTCCTGGTTGGCGTTGCTGCGGTTAGAAGGTCCACAAACATCTTGTAAAACTTCTCAAGGTCCAGATCATCCTGCACTTCGACTGGTTGGACTTCGATCTTAGGTTTATCCGGGTCTGTCCAGCTTAGGGTGTTGCCATAGCCGGCGCCGCGGTCCAGGTCTACATCCATAAAGAGCGTTTCTTTCTTCGTGATCAAGCTCGGATCGAGCCACGCCGCCGCCGCCAGCTCATCCCACAGATAATTGTAGTTACCCCGCAGCCGCGCATACTTGCCGATATAGCGCGCCACCGGCGAATCGCCCGCCTTGATGCGATTGATCATGTCCGCAGTCAATCTCGTCTTCACCGAAATATCTACCGCCGTACAAACGATTCTTTTCCACGGTGCTCGGAGCACGATGTGAGCTGCTTCCGGGTCGAACCAGAGGTTGAACTCGTGAGTTGGAGTGTTAGCGAATTCAGGGTCGTCAGTCCGGGGATTGAAACTGCCTCCCATGAACACCAACTCCTTTGCCAGCCCAGCGAATTCGGGATCGATGGCGATGGCCAGAGCCAGGTTAGTCATAGGGCCGCCTTCGTAGATGGTTACCTGATTCGGAAACTTATGCACCATGCGCAGAAGAAAGTGTGCGGCGTCCTCATCGGCAGGCCGGGTCGTGGGCTTGCCTTCCGGCATCTCTCCCAACTGCTCTGCCGGATGATAAAACCGCGGTGTCCAGGCTCCCAGCCACGCGACCAAACCATATTGTTGTTCCCATCGTTCCGCCTCCTCTTTTCGTCTGACTAACGGATACTCCGCTCCCGGCACGACAGGAATGTCGGTGCGACCGATGAGTTCGAGCATTCGCAAAGTGTGGGCGACTTCCTCCCGCAGCCACTGATCGCCCGTCACCACCGTGATGCCCAAGACTTCCGTCCGCGGCGACTGGATCAGTAGCAGCATCGACTGCTGGTCGGTTCCAGCGGGGCCCGCGGCGTCCTGGTCGATAATGATCTTTCGTTTCTGCTGCCCCCAGCAGGCGCAGGAACACATCACCAGCACCACTACAAAGAACCGCGATTTTTCCAATTTCATCGATAGCCTCGCCGATCTGCCTTGTCACCTCGCCGGCAGACTCCTCGCCAATGCAGAGTCCTCGCCTGCAAAGTTTAGGGCAGACTGAGTTGGGACTCAGTCTGCCCCATATCTAAGACCACGTGAAACGCCCCTAGAAATTCAGCCTGAGAGCGAACTGAATATCGCGTGAGTTATTCAAGGTCTGATTGATAACCCCGAAACTGGAGGGCGAGTTTATGTCCTGCTGGCCTGTATCCCCGAGACCGGCCAGGAAGTACTGCGGGTGATTCAAGAAATTGAAGAACTCGGCCCGGAATTGCAGATTCATTGCCTCGCGGAAGGATAAGGGAAAGTCCTTGATGATCGAGAAATCGGTGTTAACAAAACGAGGGCCATAGACCGGCGCTCGTGCGGCCGTCCCGAGCTCCCCGGAGGGTGCTTTCATGAATGCGCAGGGATTAAACCAATTCGAAAGTGTATGCACTTGCGAAGGAGCCGCGCAACCAGGATTGCCCGCAACTGGGCCGCCCCTGCTGGGATCGCCCACCTCATCGGGACGGTTCAAGCTGAAGCCGTCGTAGTTGAAGAACGTTCCCGAGTCCCCAGGCGCGCCAAACGCAAGGTCTGCGTTGGAGCTGTCGACGACAAACAGCGGAAATCCAGATTGAGCTCTCTCGATTAGATTCACTTGCCAATGTCCTAGGAGAGTGTTGGTAGCTCCGCTCCAGTTGCTGCCATAGCGCTTACCCTTGCCGAATGGCAAATCGTACAGGATGCTGGCGGTAAAGGTGTTGTTGAGATTCAGCTGCGACAAACTCCAATCCAATTTCTGGCTTCCCGGCAGGGGCCAGTACAACGCGCCGACGGTGGTGCCCAGGCCGTCGGGCATGCCGGAGTCGAAATTACGGGCATACGTGTAGCCGATGAGGGCGTAGAGGCCGTGGCGGGCGCTCTTAGTCTCAGCCTTAATTTGCAGAGAGTCATAACGAGCATTGCCGATGCTGTTATTGCTGTTGATGAACTGGAACGGCGCGTAGGGGAACGCCGCGATACCGCAGCCCAACGTGTAACCGGCCGTGCCGCAAGCCGCGGGCGAGGCTATGTTTTCATCCACCTGACTCACCAGAATGTGATGACTGCGGGACCCCGCATAGCCGACGGTCAGCACCACATTTTGAGGAAGCTGGTGCTCAATGTTGAAGTTGAATTGCTGGACAACACCCTGCTTGAAATCGAGGTTCTGAGATTGAATGGTTCCGGTGTAGGCGGTTGGGTTCACAGGCGCGTTATAGATGAAGCCCCCGGGGACGGCCAGTGTAGAAGCGGGCTGAGGTTGGCTCGCTGGGAAAAGGAAGCCCCCCGACAGGGAACCGACCGGGCTGCCAAAACTGAGGGCAAAGACGTTGGGATCCACTTCCGCATAGTATGGCGGGTTCTGCCACAACCCTTGTCCGCCCTGGTTCCAGGCAGAGTCGTGGTAGATCGCGTATCCCAATCGGACCACGGTACTCTGGCTTCCTAGGGGCTTCCAGGCCAGCCCGATACGCGGCTCGAAAGCGGTCTTGTCAAATTGGACGCCGACGCGCCCGTCAGACGCGACGCAGGTCGTGCAACCACTCACCGCCGGGGCCCCCTTTGGTACGTACCATACGCCGGTCTCGAAATCGAAGTTCGATTGGCGATTCTCGACTTCTGTTTCGGGCGTGACCAGAGCCCATGCCAGTCCCAGATTCACCGTAAGGTTGCTGCTCACTCGCCAATCATCCTGCACGAACGGACGAACCAGTTTCCAGCGGCGGCCGACCGTAGCTCCGTCGAATGTCTGATCGTGCGCGGCAAAATTCCCCATCCCTCCGATGAGGGTATCGGCGATGTCGTCGTTCGTCGAATCTCCGATCTCCGAGATGAAGCCGTCCTGGAAGGCGTTGTTCCTTACGTTCATTTGGTTGTCGCGAAATACCCCGCCGAACCGGATCTCGTGTTTGCCCCGGATCAGGTCGAGAGTATCCGAAACCGAATAGACGTTGGTTCCGCCCTGGTAAGGCGCATATCCGCGGTCGCCTACAGAGTAGTAGCTGGACATCGAGAAGGCAGTCATGCCACAACCTTCACAGTCGTTGGTCGCCTGGTTCAGGCTCGCAGGGTAACCGGTAAGACTGTCGCACTTACTGCCCAGGTCGGCGCCGAGTATACCAATGATTGCAGCTTCGCACGTCCCCGTGCCAAACGAGAGAATGTGGTTGAAAATCCGGCTGAAGCCGGCATTGAATTGGTTGATCGTGTTCGGGGAAACAATGTGGGTTTCCGACAACGCCAAATTGCGCCCGTGGTTCTGAATGAACTGCGAGCTGCCAAAGCTGGTGGCTTCGGCGAATCCCGGAGAACCGCCCGGAACGAAGTTCGTCGCCTGGTCGTAGCTGAAGCGAGCAAATACGGAATCCTTGCTGGAAAAATTGTGATCGAAGCGGATGTCCCAGGTGGCTTCGTTGAGCTTCCTGTCCGGCACCAGAGCGTAGTTAAAATCTAGAGTCGCATTGTTCGCGTTGGGCGCCGGATAGAGGCTAAGAGCAGCCAGGCCGACTGGATTGACAAAGGCCGCCGGAATTACGTTGCAGGGCGTGCCACCCGTCTGCACGCCATTGACGGGCACAATGGCGTTGCCTGCGGCGTCGCACTCGAAGGGCACGAACCCGTTGAAAGGATTAGTTAGGTTCGGGAAAGAGGTGGTGCCGCGGGGGTTGCCGAAGGGATCCAAGTTGAAGTTGAAGTCACCATTGGCGTCGGGTGTGATCATGGCAGTCGACGGAACGACGCCGGTGAACGGAACTCCCTTGCGCTGCATTTTCGCCGCATAGTCAGCGAAGAAGAACGTTTTGTCCTTTTGGATCGGCCCGCCGAAAGAGCCGCCGAACTGGTTCAGGTTGTATTGCGGTGTTGCATCTACAAAAGGCGTACTGGCGTCGAGCTTCGTATTGCGAAAGAACTCAAACAGCGACCCGTGAAACTGATTCGACCCTGACTTCGTCGTGACCAGCACTGTCGGACCTGCCCGTTCTCCGTATTCCGCCGAGTAGGTGTAGGTCAACACCTTAAATTCCTGGATGTCATCGATGGAGGAGAAAATCGCAATTCCACCTTCATCGATTTGGTTGTTGTCGTTGCCGTCGAGCAGCCAGTCCGTGCTCTGTTCGCGAGAACCGCCCACCGAAAGCGAAAACGATCCGCGAGTGGAAGCCTCGCTGCTGGCAGCGCCATTGAAGAAGCTCACTGGGCTGGTGGACGCGGTCGTGCCCGGCGTCAATGTCGCCAGTTGCACGAAGTTGCGCCCATTTAGCGGCAGGTCGGCGACCTCCTCGGACGTGATGACTTGCCCCAGGGATGGGTTCGTAGTCTCCACAGCTACTTCAGTCGCGTTCACTTGGACTGCCGTTGAGACTGACGCTGGGACGAGGGCGAAATCCAATTCGCGATGCTCATCGACCTGCAGCCGGATGTCCTTCTGTTCGGCCGCCTGAAACCCCGGCGACTCCACGCGAATGGTGTAGAACGCAACCGGCAGCAAAGGAACCAGGTAATATCCGGAATCGTTGGTCTTGGCCTCGCGGGAAACGCCGGTGCCTTGCGAGGTCACCTTCACCGTCGCGCCGGAGACAACAGCACCCGCTTTATCGGAAACCGTGCCGGAAAAACTGCCATTAGCTTGGCAGTACAGGAGCGGACAAGCCGAAGTAGCAAAAGAAAAAACGACAACGAGCAGCGCTTTCTTATTCAGCATTACAACCCCTTTCGGCGGTCCCATACCGAATGATGAAGTGAATTGCCGTTTTGTATTTGAAGCCGGTAGGTATTTGGACCAGAAGGGCCTTATAAATTGCCACTCCGTGCCAAGTCAAGACTTTTCGGCAGTGGATGCATCTTAATCCCCCGATCCTTTCCCTTTTTGCACAGGCCGTGATGGAGACTTGAATGCATCCTTGAAGCGATCTAGTTTCTGCCGCGAACCGCCCACTCCGGATCAAAACGTGCGCGATCATAGAAGGATTTTTGCGTTCCGATGCCTGTCGTCGAAAGTCCGGCGTACAGATTGGCGCGCCGCACTGCTTCTCGTTCTGGCACTCCTTCCGCGAGGAATACAGCGAAACTGCCGATGAACGCATCTCCCGCGCCGGTGCTGTCTATGCTTTCGACCGCAAACGGAGGCACGTGCTCGCTCACGCCCTGGCCCGCAAGCAGTGATCCGTTTGCACCCAGCGTGATGATGACACGGCGAATCCCGCCCGAGAGTAGTTTCTCCGCGCATCTCTTGGCGTCTTCAACATCCCGCACCTTCATCCCGGTTATGGTTTCCGCCTCACTCTCGTTCGGGACGAAGTAGTCAAGGCCATCCAGAGCGTGCTTTTCGACCGACTGACCGGGCGCTGGGTTCAGGATGCAGCGAATCCCATGCTTTCGCGCAAACCCAATGGTGTAGTAAACGGTCGACAGGGGGATCTCAAACTGAAGAACAATACAATCGGCGGCTTTCAACATCTCGGCGGCGGCGTCAACATCCGCCTCTCCCAGCGCGTCATTCGCCCCTTTCACCACCAGAATGCGATTTTGACCGTTTGGCTCGACAAAGATCGGCGCAACGCCGCTGGATAATCCCTCAACCTGCTTCACATGAGTTGCGTCAACGCCAAGTTTCTTAAAATTCTCGATGGTGGCCGGACCAAACAGGTCGCTCCCAACTCGTGCCACCATGAACACATCTGCGCCACAAAGACGGGCCGCGACCGCCTGATTCGCGCCTTTGCCTCCGAATCCGAGATAGAATCTCTGCCCGAAAATCGTTTCCCCCGGCTTCGGAAACTGATCCGTGAAAGTTGTCAGATCGACGTTGGCACTTCCAACCACCGCGATGCGAGGTCGCCGAACCATAGTTTCTTTCGGAAAGACTTGAGACCGCCGAGTGTATTTACCGTCCCCGCCCGTGTCAACGGAGATGGTACGCGACTACTCGCGTTGGAGAACTCGCGGTTCCTCGAATGTTGCTGGGTTGCCGTGCTTGTGGCGAGAATAAAAGAAGAGTACAGTTACACCCTTTCCTGTCCTCACCTACCTTTAGGGAGAACCGATGTTCACGCCTTCAAGTTTGAGCATTGCGCTGCTGATGATGATCACGAGCGCCGTTTGCTGGGGTTCGTGGGCCAACACTTATAAAGGCGTGAAGGGCTATCGTTTCGAGCTTTTCTATTGGGACTATGCGGTTGGCATCTTCCTGGTTTCGCTGGTGCTCGCCTTCACCATGGGCAGCACCGGGAACGATGCCTCCAGCTTTCTGAATAACGTCCACTCGGCGGACACTTCGAATACTGTCAGCGCCCTCCTTGGAGGCGCGCTGTTCAACCTCGCCAATCTTCTGCTCGTCGCTGCGATCGACATGGCCGGGCTCGCCGTTGCATTCCCCATCTCAATTGGAATCGCGCTGGTGGTCGGAACTGTCTTGAGTTACGCACTTCAGCCGAAAGGGAATGCCGTCTTACTGGCCGCTGGAGTCGCCTGTGCTTTTATCGCCGTCCTCCTGGACGGCAAGGCATACGGAAGCCTTGTGTCTGCAGGACGTTCCGTCTCGAAGAAGAGTCTGATCACCTGCGTAGTGTCCGGAATTCTGATGGGCCTCTGGGCCCCCTTCATGACACACGCCATGACCCGCGGCAACACGTTGGGGCCCTATAGCGCCGCCGTGTTTCTGACGCTCGGAGCATTGCTCTCCTGCTTCATCTGGAATACTTATTTCATGAATCATCCGCTGGTAGGGGAGCCAGTAAGCTTCGCTGGATTTTTCACCGGACCCGCCTCCGGGCATTTGCTGGGGCTTCTCGGCGGGTTCATCTGGGGCATTGGAACGGTTTTCAATCTCGTGGCCGCGAGCTTCACCGGCGTCGCCATCTCTTATGCCATCGGCCAATCCGCCCCAATGGTCGCCGCGCTCTGGGGAGTTCTCGCCTGGAAGGAATTCGAAAACTCAGGACCTCGCGCCAAAGCCTACCTTGTCCTGATGTTCATCTTTTACGGGTTTGCGATTTTCCTGGTGGCGCGCGCGAACGGCTAAGCCGGCCTATTTCCCTTTGACCCGGCTCACAAACATCTGCAGGAACCGATCCGCATCGGAAGCCAGACACACTCGCGCATTCGGCTTCAGATCAATAACACCTTCGATCTCGTAGTGATCTCCATGCAATACATTGTTCTCGTTTGAACCCATGCGGTTCGCCACAGTTTCTCCGCGAGTAAACTCACCCTTGGTTTCCACGTCCACATGCATCTCTTTTAGCGTACCCAGCGTCGGATCCAGAGCAATTCCAACCGCCAGGGGGTCATACATCGCGGCCCCGCTGTAACCGCTCTTCTCGCTGCGAGTTAGATAGAAGTCGGCAATCTTGGCGATAAAATCGTTTTGCGGTCCGTGGGACGACCGCAGTTCCGCGAGATATTTCCGCGTAATCAGGGTTCGCTCACCCACATCGGACCCGACCATCGTGACCATCCATCCAGCGTTGAAAACAATTTGCGCCGCCTCAGGATCGTTATAGATGTTAGCCTCCGCTGCTCCATTCACGTTTCCACCAGAGATCGAACCGCCCATGATGACAATATCCTTCACGAGAAAAGCAATCGAAGGATCTTTCGAAACCGCAAGCGCGATATTCGTCAGCGGCCCCACCGGAATCAGTGTGATCTCATGCGGATATCTGTGAACCATCTCGACGATGAGATCGGGACCAAACCGCGGATCCGCTTTGCACTTCGAGGTCGGCAGCTCTACGTTGGCCAGGCCATTCTTACCGTGCCAGAACTGCGCCGTAATCAGCTTCCGATTCAGCGGATGTTGCGCTCCCCCTGCGACCACAACGTCGCACCGCCCCGCCAGTGAAACAATCTTCAGCGCATTCTCCAGTCCCTGGTGTGCGTCCACGTTTCCCGGCACCACCGTGAGCGCCTCCACCTTGAACTCCGGAGAATTCAAAGCGAGGATGATCGCCATGGCATCGTCAGTACCAGGATCAGTGTCGATAATCACGCGCCTCTGCGCGACTTGTGCAAAGGCACTCGTCATTGACGCAAGAACGAAGAACGAAATCAGGAAAGTCGTGAGCTGGAATTGCTTCAAAGAGAGTCCTTTCTCGAACCTGGGTCTGGCTTACAGCAGCATGCCCGCGATGGAGGCCGACATCAGGTTCGCCATCGTCCCCGCCAGCATCGCTCGAATCCCCAGACGCGCCAGTTCGCTTTTCTTGTTCGGCGCGAGCGCCCCAATGCCGCCGATCTGGATGCCGATTGAGCTGAGATTTGCGAAGCCGCAAAGCGCGAACGTGGCAATCGTAAATGAACGCGGATCAAGCGCCGCTTTCATCGGACCCAGCATGGAAAACGCCACCAGTTCATTCAGCACCATGCGAGTGCCAAGCAGAGTACCAATTACCCCGCAGTCATGCCAGGGAACACCAATCACCCAGGCAACGGGAGCGAAGACAACTCCGAAAATATTTTCCAGACTCGATGGAAACCACGCCAGCCACTGGTGAATTCCACCCATAATGCCGTCCGCTAGCGCGATCAGCGCCAGGAATGCGATCAGCATGGCAGCAATGTTCAGAGCCATATGCAGGCCATCGGTCGTTCCCCGCGCGACCGCGCCGAGCAGGTTCTCTTCTTTCTCGCTCTTCTCTTCGCTTTCGGGCATCACGACTCGGCCGGCGGTCTTCGATTCCTCAGTTTCGGGCACCAGCATCTTCGCCATCAGCAGCGTGCCAGGCGCGGTCATGATCACAGCGCTCAGCAAGTGTTTGGGTTCGATGCCGAATGCGATGTAGGCCGCCATAATTCCACCGGACACGTGCGCCATCCCGCTGGTCATAACAGTCATCAGTTCCGAGCGAGTCAGATCGGGCAGAAACGGCCGGATGGTCACCGGCGCCTCCGTCTGCCCCATGAAAATGCTGGCCGCGATGTTAAGCGATTCCGCGCCGCTGGCGCCCATCACCCGGGTCATAACCCAAGCGGCAATCTTAATGATGAACTGCATGACTCCGAAGTGATAGAGCACCGCGAAAAACGCACAGATAAAAATAATGGTCGGCAGTACTTGAAAGGCGAAATAGAAGCCGAGATGCGAGCCTTGCTTCCCGAGATCCCCGAAAACAAACTGCGAGCCGGCATAAGAGTAGCTGAGCAATCGACTGACGGCGTCGCCGGCCTTCTGAAAAAGCCGCTGGCCGGCGCCGATTCTCAACACACACACCGCAAAGGCCAACTGCAAGCCGAGCCCCCATACAACGGTTTTCAACCGAATGGCGCGGCGATTGGTGGAAAAAGCATAGGCCAATCCGAGCATGGTCAAAAGGCCGAGGATTCCAGTGAAGCGTCCCATTCAGTTTTCCTCTCCCGACTTCCGGATCACTCGATGAATCAACGGCCTTTTCTCGTTGCTGGGCGAATCGGCAATTTTAAAACTCTCCTCCAGCAGTCGACGGGCACGAGCCGCGCGTGCCTCCGCATTGTAGTAGATCGTTGCCAGCACCTCGCCCGAGGAAACTGGATCGCCGACTTTCTTATGCAGCACGATTCCGACTGCCGGATCCACCGAATCTTCTTTTCGTTCGCGCCCCCCCCCCAAGAATCACGCACGCAGTTCCAACCTGTTCACACTCCAGAGCCGCGAGGTAGCCGTCCCTCGAGCTGGAAAGTATCATCGTATGCTGAGCCTGAGGCAGTCTCCTCGGATCGTCAATCGCCCGTTGATCTCCACCTTGCAGTTCCACCATCTGACGAAACTTGTCGAGGGCCGTGCCGGAACTGAGCAGTTTCTCGCTCTGCCTCTTCCCCTCTGCGACCGAATCAGCAACTCCACCCAGGTGCAGCATCCAGCCCGCAAGCTCGAGGCAGAGTCGCCGCAAGTCTTCCGGGCCTTCCCCGTGCAGAACCTCCAACACTTCGACCACCTCGAGCGCATTACCGATCTTCAATCCCAGCGGCTGATCCATGTCCGTGATCAGAGCCACCATCTGTTTGCCCATTCGTTCGCCGGTTTCAACCATGAGTTCGGCGAGAAAGACAGCGTCCTTTTCGTCTTTCATGAACGCCCCGGAGCCGGTCTTTACGTCGAGCACCAGTGCATCAATACCCTCTGCCAGTTTCTTGCTCATGATGGACGCACAAATGAGGTATGGACTTTCCACCGTGCCCGTCACATCACGCAGCGCGTAAAGCTTGCGATCAGCCGGTGCGATCTCGGCCGTCTGTCCGATCATCGCGCAGCCGCAGGTCTCGAGCACGCGTCGAAATTGCGCCACCGAAAGGTTCACATCGAAGCCGGGAATGGATTCAAGCTTGTCCAGCGTGCCTCCCGTATGTCCCAGACCGCGTCCGCTGATCATGGGAACGGCGACGCCCGCTGCGGCCGCAAGCGGCGCCAGCACAAGAGACGTTTTGTCACCCACGCCGCCCGTCGAGTGCTTGTCAACTTTCTTCGCAGCAAGCGAAGAAAGATCGAGTACTTCGCCGGACTGCAGCATCGCATCCGTCAGCGCAGCCGTTTCAGCGCGCGTCATGCCCCGTAGTACCACCGCCATCAGCCACGCCGACACTTGATAGTCGGGAATATCGTCGCGAGTGTACGCGTTCACCAGAGAATCGATTTCGCACCGGGACAATTCCCCTCCATCGCGCTTTTTGCGAATCACATCGATGGCACGGAACGTCTGTGCTGGAGCCGGCGTTGGATTCACTAGAGGCGGAATCCTTCCGGAAGCAGTTCGGTGATGTGCGACTGCTTCGGCCCTTTGGTCCCTTGGAAGAAGATTGTCGCATCGGGACCGAATTCGTAAATAACCTGACGGCACGCGCCGCAGGGTGAGCAGGGCACTCCCTGGTCGTTGACGACAGAAACCGCGCGGATTTCGATCTGGGGTCCATACTGCGCGACCGCCGAGAAAATCGCCGTTCGTTCGGCGCAGTTGGTCATTCCGTAGGAAGCGTTCTCCACATTGCACCCGGAGAAGATTTTCCCGTTCGAAAGCAAAATCGCGGCTCCGACCCTGAACTTGGAATAGGGCGCATGCGCGTTCTTCATGACCTTCGTCGCGGACCGCAGCAGTCTTGCCGCCGCGTCTGCAGGCAGTGTCTTCTTGCGCATAAAGGGAAAGGTTCGCGCGGCAAAACCGCAAAAACGAGGCCATTGTAAACCCTCGTCCAGCAGTTCAACGCTTTTTCTTAGATCGACTAAATCAGGATCGGTTGAACAGGATCGCTTGAACCAGGAAACAGCCGAACCAGGCTGCGACAGGCCGCGTTCAAATTCGCGTTGTGAGAACTCCTGCCGTACAATTACAGCGCAAGGAATCGGCTTGTAGCTCGGTTCTGCAGCCGCGAAGTGAGGCGAATTCCGTGCCGGTAGATCACAACCATCCCCAGGCAACTCACGAAACTGTGGCTAAAGTCGACCACCAAGTCCACGCTGGAGCTTCCCTTGCGATTCTCAGCGGACGTCCGCTCCAACCAAATTCAGGAATCCCTCTCGACCTGAATTGGGTGCAGGAAGTTCGCGTGAACACCAGCGCGGTGGAACGCCGTGCCCAAAGCCAGGTAGCGCGGAGGACGGTCAAGAAGGACTGGCAGGCGGCCTGGCTTCTGCGGGCCATCTCCTGCATGGATCTGACCACGCTTTCCGGCGATGACACCGAAGACCGTGTGCGCCGTCTTTGTGCCAAGGCGCGGCAGCCGGTGCAGCAAGATCTTGTGCACAGGCTCGGAATCGAAGAACTCGATCTGAAAGTCGCCGCAGTCTGCGTTTATCATTTGTTCGTTGAAACCGCTCTGCGCGCGCTCGAAGGAAGTGGCATCCGCGTCGCCGCAGTTTCTACGGGCTTTCCCGCAGGCTTGTCGCCGCTCGCCGAACGGGTTGCCGAAATTCGTCGTTCCGTGGAGGCAGGTGCAAACGAGATCGATGTGGTAATCACTCGCGCCCTGGTATTTGGCGGACGCTGGCAGGCGCTCTACGACGAAATTGCGGCCTTCAAACAAGCCTGCGGCGCTGCTCACATGAAAGTCATCCTTGCGTCTGGAGACCTGCTCACTCTGCGCAACGTAGCGCGCGCCGGCGTCGTAGCCATGATGGCGGGTGCTGACTTCATCAAAACCTCAACCGGCAAAGAACCGACCAACGCCACGCTGCCGGTGGGTCTGGTGATGACGCGCGCCATCCGCGAGTACGCTCAGCAAACCGGCATGGCAGTGGGATTCAAAGCCGCTGGCGGGATTCGCACTGCAAAGCAGTCCACCGACTGGCTGGCCATGATGAAAGAAGAACTCGGGCAGTCGTGGATGCGAGCCGAGCTTTTTCGCTTTGGTGCGAGCGGGTTGTTGGGCGATATCGAGCGGCAACTGGAGCACCACGTTACCGGCCGTTATTCAGCGGACTATCGTCATCCCATTGCATAGTTGACAGACGTGTTTGTCAGCCGATAAGGAAATCGAGCAACCAACATGAGCATCGCTGAAAAGTTTCTGACGATGGAGTACGGCCCCGCCCCCGAAGATCCGAAAGAGGCGCAAGCCTGGCTTGACCGCCACGGCTATCGCTTCGGACACTTCATCAACGGTTCCTGGCAACCGCCGGCTGCAGCTGAATATTTCGACACAGCCGATCCTTCCAATGGAGAGAAGCTGGCATCCATCGCCCAGGGTTCGCCCGCGGATATCGACGCCGCCGTACGCGCCGCGCGCGCCGCGTTTCCTAAGTGGCGTGCGCTTTCTCCGCATGTCCGGGCGCGCTACCTATACGCCTTGGCGCGATTGGTGCAAAAACATTCGCGTCTCCTCGCCGTGCTCGAAACCATGGACAATGGCAAGCCGATCCGCGAAAGTCGTGACATCGACATTCCCCTAGTTGCGCGGCACTTCTACTACCATGCCGGCTGGGCCCAACTTCTCAAGCAGGAATTTCCTGAGTACGAGCCTTGCGGCGTCGTGGGGCAGATTATCCCGTGGAATTTCCCGCTGCTCATGGCAGCGTGGAAGATTGCTCCCGCCCTCGCCACCGGCAACACGGTCGTATTGAAACCGGCCGAATTCACTCCTCTCACCGCGCTTGCCTTCGCCGAGCTTTGCCAGGAAGCCGGATTGCCCGCCGGAGTCGTCAACATAGTCACCGGAGATGGTTCAACCGGCGAAGCGCTGGTAAAGCATCCCGACGTGGATAAGATCGCGTTCACCGGTTCCACCGAAGTCGGACGCGCAATCCGCAGCGCAACCGCAGCAACTCCCAAACGCCTTTCGCTCGAATTGGGAGGAAAGTCCCCGTTCATCATCTTCGACGATGCCGACCTGGATAGCGCTGTCGAGGGCTTGGTCGATGGCATCTGGTTCAACCAGGGTCAGGTCTGCTGCGCAGGTTCGCGACTGCTGATGCAGGAAAGTATTGCCGAGAATTTGATCGCCAAGATCCGCGAACGCATGAGCACTCTGCGAGTTGGCCTTCCCCTGGATAAGGCAATCGACATCGGGGCCATCGTAGCCCGTGTGCAGCTCGATCGCATTCAGCGCATGGTCGGTCAAGGCATCGCCGAGGGCGCAACCTGCTGGCAGCCGGAAATCGCGTTGCCCCCGCGGGGTTTTTACTATCCGCCCACTCTGCTGAGCAACGTGCATCCGACGTCAATTGTCGCCCAGCAGGAGATTTTCGGGCCGGTACTCGCCGCGATGACTTTCCGTACTCCAAGAGAAGCCGTTGAGTTGGCCAACAATACTGTCTATGGCTTGGCCGCGTGTGTTTGGAGCGAGAACATCAACGTCGCGTTGCAGGTTGCCGCGCAACTGAAGGCCGGTGTCGTCTGGGTAAACTGCACGAACCTGTTCGACGCTTCCTGCGGCTTCGGCGGCTACCGCGAAAGCGGATACGGGCGGGAAGGTGGCAGGGAAGGTCTGCTTGAATATTTACAACCGTCGTGGTTCAAGAACGCTCCAAAGTTGCCTGCCGCCCCCCAGCCGTACGCAGTTCCGCAGACCGCAGAAAAGCCGCAAGCGGGCACTCCGGCTATCGATCGCACCGTAAAGCTCTATATCGGAGGCAAGCAGACGCGGCCCGACTCTGGCTACAGCATGGAAGTGCGTTCACCCGACGGACATCTGCTAGGCGAAGCCTCGCTCGGCAATCGCAAGGACATTCGCAACGCCGTCGAGGCCGCCCGTAAGGCCGAAGCATGGGTGAAAGCAACCGCACACAATCGTGCTCAGGTCCTTTACTACTGCGCCGAGAACCTCGCTCAGCGCCGCGACGAAGTTGTCCGCGGCCTCACTGCCGTTGTAGGTGCAAAGCAAGCCGCCGCGGAATTGCACCTCAGCATCGAGCGCATCTTCTCCTATGCGGCCTGGGCCGATAAGTTTGACGGCGCTGTGCACAACCCTCCGTTTCGCAATATCGCCATTGCCATGAACGAATCGATCGGAACCCTGGGCATCCTCTGTCCCAGCGAAGCGCCGCTGCTGGGTTTCTTCTCACTCGTGCTGCCGGCTCTCGCGGTGGGCAACACCGTGATTGCAATTCCGTCGGAGGCATACCCGCTCATCACCGCCGATCTCTATCAACTCTTTGACACTAGCGATCTTCCGGGTGGCGCGGTGAACATTGTGACGGGTTACGCAGCGCAGCTTCTGAAAGTCCTGGCTGAGCACGACGATGTCGACGCCATCTGGTCTTTTGGCGACGAAGCGAATGCCGCCGCCGCGAAAGCCCTGTCAGTCGGCAATCTCAAACAGGTCTGGACAAACGAAGGCCGAGCCATCGACTGGTTCGATCCAAAATTCGCTGAGGGGCGCTGGTTTCTTGAACATGCCACCCAGGTGAAGAATATCTGGGTTCCATACGGCGAATGACCTCGAGTCGGAATTGCTTTTGTTCCGTCTCCGGACTAGCATACTTCCGTTGTTCTTCTCCGCCCGGCATCTTTGGCATCACGTCATGCCATTCGTGTTCGATCTACGTGCTGATCTAAGGAGGATATATGGGTATCGCAGTATCACCGCAAATTCATCCCCAGGTTGCGGATTTCATCGAAAAGCCGCGCAAAATGTTGATCAATGGCAAATGGGTAAACTCTATTTCCGGTAAGACTTTCCCCACCTACAATCCTTCCACCGGTGAAGTTCTGGCGCAGGTAGCGGAAGGCGATCGTGAAGATATTGAACAAGCCGTGAAGGCCGCACGCAAAGCCTTCGACCAGGGCCCTTGGCGTCGATTGACCGCGTCCGAACGCGGACGTCTCATCTGGAAGCTCGCTGATTTACTGGAACAGCACACCGAAGAATTCGCCTATCTTGAAAGCCTCGATAATGGCAAGCCTCTCACCATTGCACGGGCTGCCGATGTGCCGCTGGCTGTTGACTTGTTCCGCTATATGGCGGGCTGGACCACGAAGATTGAAGGCAATACGATTCCCATCTCGGTTCCATACACGCCGGGAGCAAGGTACTTTGCCTACACGCTTCGCGAGCCCGTCGGCGTTGCAGGGCAAATCATTCCCTGGAACTTCCCGCTGCTGATGGCGGCATGGAAGCTCGGCCCGGCGCTAGCCGCTGGTTGCACCGTGGTGTTAAAGCCGGCGGAGCAAACGCCACTTTCCGCTCTGCGTCTCGGCGAACTTATCTCGGAAGCTGGTTTTCCCGACGGCGTGGTAAACATCGTGCCCGGGTATGGCGAGACCGCAGGTGCCGCGCTCGCCGCTCATCCCGAGGTCGACAAAATCGCCTTCACCGGTTCCACCGAAGTTGGCAAGCTGATCGTCCACGCTGCGACGGGGAACTTGAAGAAGGTGTCGTTGGAACTTGGCGGCAAGTCGCCCAACGTCGTGTTCAAAGATGCTGATCTCGACTCCGCCATCCCCGGAGCTGCGAGCGCGATCTTCTTCAATCACGGCCAGTGTTGCTGCGCCGGATCGCGCCTCTACATCGAGAAGCCGGTCTTCGACCGCGTCGTCGAAGGCGTTGCTGACTATGCCAAGAAGATAAATGTTGGCTCCGGCCTCGATCCTGAGACCAGCATGGGACCGCTCGTTTCCGAAGAACAGCTAAGCCGGGTCTGCGGCTATCTGGAAGCGGGTCTCTCGGAAGGCGCCACCGCGCTTACCGGCGGCCACAAGAAGGGCGACAAAGGCTATTTCGTGGAGCCCACTGTGCTTGTGAACACTCGTGAAGATATGAAGGTCGTGCGGGAAGAAATCTTCGGGCCGGTCGTGACGGCGATGCCGTTCGACAATCCCGAGGAACTTCTGCCGCGTGCCAACAACAGTGAATACGGTCTGGCTGCTGCCGTCTGGACTCGAGACATCAGCAAGGCCCACCGCACCGCGGAACTTCTCCGTGCCGGTACAGTGTGGATCAACTGCTACAACATTTTCGATGCCGCTCTGCCCTTCGGCGGATACAAACAATCGGGGTGGGGCCGCGAAATGGGGCATGATGTTCTAAACAATTACACCCAGACCAAGGCGATCTGCACCAAATTGTCCTAGCCGATCGCTTCAACAAATTAAGGACGGCGGATTCACCGCCGTCCTTTTATTTTCCCAGAGCACGTGGCCGCCGCCGCTACCTTTCCATCAGCAGAACCTTCTCCGCATTATCAATCTCGGTCAACTTTACCTCGATCACCTCGTCCATGGTGGTCTGAACATTGCGGCCGACAAAGCTCGCTTCCACCGGCAATTCCCGGTGCCCGCGGTCGATCAGCACACACAACTGCACTCGTCGTGGCCGGCCGTGCGAGAACAGCGCGTCCAGCGCGGCCCGCGTCGTCCGTCCCGTGAAAAGAACATCGTCCACCAGCACAATATTCCTGTCCTCAATCGAAAATCCGATTTCTCTTTCCTGCACCACCGGCTTCGGCCCAAGCGTTGAAAGGTCATCGCGATAGAACGTGATGTCCAGGGTGCCGACTGGAACTTTGGCATTCTCGATGCGGGTAATGATCTTGCCCAGCCGCTCTGCGATCGGGACTCCCCGCCGCCGAATCCCAACCAATCCTAAACCCTCGACACCGCCGTTTTTCTCGACAATCTCGTATGCCAGTCGGACCAGCGTGCGCTCGATTTCTGATGCCGACATCAGCTGCGCCTTCTGGCGCAGACCAGTCTTACGGGAGGGAGCTTTAGCATTCATCGTTGCCTGTACCTCACAGAAGGTATCTCGCGGGATGTAGCTCAGTTCTATTCCTGACTTACCCCCGCTTCTCAACAGCCAAGTTGGCATCCCTGCGGGGCGGCTTCTCACTGTATTCAACGCGGCGTCAGAGGTCAAGCAGGGAGTGTTGGCAGGTTTCAAAGACACTACTGCAGTATTTTCATTGCTCCCATGCGGGTCCAACCGTGGCTTTCAGACCAGACGCAAATCTTTGGATAGAAATCAGACACCGGGAAGAATCTAGGCGTCTCGTTTTTCGCTGGACATCACATCTTCGGCGACGGCTTGGGTCCTACCGCCGGAATTCTGCACTCTCACAGTACGCGTCAGCACACCGTTGTCGTTTTGCAGGGCGTGCAATGTGATCGCCTGGGGAGTCGTAACCGCCCCATCGCCCGGCAGAATTCCCACACCCTGATTTCGTCCCCCAGCCTTCGCCCGGTAGAGCGCCGTGTCGGCGAGTTCGATGATCTCTTCCGCGCAAACCGCCTCGTAGGCTCCACGACTCCAGGGGAAAGGAGCCCATCCTACGGAACAGGTCTTGCGTACTCGAACTCCGTGTCCAAGATCAAACGCTTCTGATGCCATGATCTCCAAAACTCGCTCGCAGAAAGCCGGCGTGCCGGAGGGATCTGCCGAGCGCGACATGATCAGGAATTCCTCTCCACCCCAACGAACCAGAACATCCGACTTGCGCACCACCCCAGTCAAACGCTCTGCCACCCTCTGAAGCAATCGATCACCTGCGGGATGACCATAAAGATCGTTTACTTCCTTGAAGAAGTCCATATCCACCATGATAAAGATCAGGTCGCGATGATCCAGCTTCCGAATGTCGCTGCCACGCGCCCGCTCATAATTTCGCAGTACCTGTCCGGCCTCTGCCGTAAGGATCTCTTCCAGATAGCGCCGGTTCCAGACGCCGGTCAACGGGTCGGTGAAGGAGATTTCCTGAAGCTCAAGGTTCTTGCGCTGCAGTTCCAGACTGTGCCAGCGCAGCGATTGTTCCTTGCTTTCCAACTCGTCCTTCAGCTTGCATGTCTCATCCAGATTTTCCCGCGACAGACGCAGCAGGTGGAGCAGCTCGCGATCCATACAGTGCTGTTTAACGAACACCAATGCACCCATGAAGACCATCGCCGCCACGGTCAAAAACAGTCTGTATGAGCGCACCCGCGGTGGAGCCCCTCCGAACTCCGCCCATGCCACCATCAGCGGCGTCGAAAAAACTGCGATCATCGCCAACCGTGCAGTCCACATGCTGTGGCTGTGGCGCGGTTCGTGGTCAGTGGGCTGGTCCGAAGAAGATCCGCGCGCGATGAAACCCACGGATGCGAACCACGCCATCGCAGCCACCAGCGGGATATCGTAGAGACTGCCCGTGTAGTATTGGTGATAGTCGATCGCGACGCCGGCCAGAATCGAACTCACGCCGTAGAACAATGCAGCTATGAAAAGCTGCCTGTAAATTACCCGCCACGATCCGTGACTGCGCTTCCAAACCACTCCTACCCCCGCAATCAGAACAATCTGTTCGCAGGCATAGAGCAGGTCGAAGCTCTGGCCATACGCGGCTTCGTTCGGAAAAACATACTGCCACGGGATCACGATAAACAGATAAAGATAGAGCCACCAAGTGAGCAGCAGGAAAAAGTCGAGGGACACGAGACGCAAAGAATGATCGTTCCGTTGCACGTGTGGTTGCACCACCAGGGCCGCCATCATCGGAACTACGTGCAGAAACAGCACCACATCCCCGACAAACGGGTTCGGCACCTCTTGGCGCAGTAACACCTCGAAGTAGGTCCACAAAACCTGCGTGCACAGCCACATCCCATAACCAAGCGCCATGAGCGCCCAGAAAAGTTGAGCCTTCTTATTGTTGCTTCTGAGATTCGAGAGAATGGACAGCGTTCCGCAAAAAAGCAGAAAAGTTTGCGTCAGATCCCCGAAAGCGGTCAGTTCAATACTGCGGGGAAAAAGCAGAGACACCACCACGTGTACGCCCACCAACGCGCACACGATTCCCGTCCACCTGCCGGGTTGTCGCACAGAAATGAGACCCACGCTGACAGTGTATGGTCAGGCCGGGATCTCCCGGACGTTACTGAAGTAATCGCACAAGTGGTCCGAAGTGCTGCCCAGACCCTAGCTAAACTGCGGTCGCGAATCGCCTGACAAACCGGAAAACATCGAGATAGGAGTTGTAGAGCGGCACAGGGGCAACTCGAAAAGTGTCCGGCTCCCGCCAGTCGCCCACAATGCCTTCCCCGGCCAGCCGTTCGCACAATGCCCGCCCGCCCTGTGCGAGTCGGATGGAGAGCTGTGCGCCGCGCCGGTCGCGTTCAGCCGGGCTGATGATCAAAAATTTCTCCGGGACATTTTCGGTCATCAGAAGCTGTTTCAGCAGAAACTCCAGATAGCCCGTCAGCGACACGCTCTTCGCTCGTAGACGCTCGATCCCTGCGTCATGGAAAATGGCCATCGAAGATCGCAGGACAGCCAGGCTGACAATCGACGGATTGCTCAACTGCCACCCGTCGGCGCCCGGCATCGCCCGGAAGTCAGGCGCCATCTCGAACCGCGATTGTTCGTCATGGCCCCACCATCCGGCAAAGCGAGGCAGATTCCACGCCCGGCCATGCCGTTCATGAACAAAACAACCCGCGACACATCCCGGACCGCCATTCAGATATTTGTAGCTGCACCATACCGCGAAGTCCGGGCCCCACTCATGAAGCTTCAAATGCAAATTGCCGGCAGCATGTGCCAGATCAAAGCCGACCACGCAGCCCCGCGCATGGCCCATGCGCGTGATGCGTTCCATGTCAAATGCTTGCCCCGTCCCGTAATTCACCGCTCCGAGCATGATCAGCGCGATTTCATCGCCGTCGCGCTCAATCAATGAATCGATGTCCTCATCGCGCAGACAGGACTCGCCTGGCCGCGGAGTCAACTCGATCAGCGCAGTTGCAGGGTCGAAGCCATGAAAACGAATCTGCGACTGCACGGCGTATTGATCGGATGGAAAAGCCCCCCGCTCCACAACAATCTTATGTCTCTCTCGCGTCGGACAGTAAAACGAAACCATCATGAGGTGAAGATTCACGGTCAGAGAATTCATCACCACAACTTCAAGGGGCTGCGCTCCCACCAATTCCGCCGTCTGCTCTGTAAGCAGTCGGTGGTAGGGCATCCACGGGTTCCTCGCCCGAAAATGGCCCTCCACGCCCAGTCGCGCCCACTCTTCCAATTCCTGCTCAATATATGCCGCCGCGGCCTTGGGCTGCAGTCCCAGCGAATGACCACTCAGGTAAACGCAATCATGCCCCTCGATCTTTGGAAACAAGAAACGCTCGCGGAATTCCTTCAGAGGATCGCGCTCATCCATTGCAATCGCAAAATCCTCGCCCGCTTGGAACTCTGGTTGAACCCGGCCGCCAGTCACTGTCTCATCTCCAGCGGCGTAAGGTCGCGGCGAATCAGCCGATCAGCTTTTCCCCAGTCAAGATCCTCTACCCGGTCGATCGAATCGCAGAGCTCCGCAAGCATCCGGTCCTGAACCACGCCCCGAGCCAAAGCCACGGAGTAGGGAATCCGATGAAAGGTCACCATGGCATACTTCGGCACGAAGAGTTGTGGATATTTTGCTTCCAATGCCAGCTCCACCTTCTTTCGAAACAAAAATCGCGAGTCCGCAACCCGATCTCTCATCTCAGTAAAATTCTCGACCGCCATATCTGCGATGGCGTCTGTATTCACTTTGCGCTCTTTCTCGAAATCGGCAAAAACCCGCGGCCAGTCTGCGCCATGCCGGTCCAGCAACCCAACCAGGCAAGTACAGTCTTCGAATCCGCAGTTTATTCCCTGACCGAAGAAAGGAACGATGGCATGAACCGCATCCCCGAGAAGCAGCGCCCTTCCTTCCACGTGCCACGGAGAACACTTAATGGTAACCATCGCCCCAGTCGGATTTGCGAAGTAGTTCTCAGTCAGCTGCGGCATCAGTCGAACTGTATCCGGAAAGCGCGACTCGAAAAATTCGATCACCTGCGCCTGCGTGGTCAGGCTGGCAAAGCCGTCCGCTCCTTCAAACGGTAGAAACAAAATGCACGCGAACGTGCCATCAATGTTGGGCAATGCAATCAGCATGTGATTGCCTCGCGGCCAGATGTGCAGCGCGTGTGTCTCCAGAAGGTGCTTTCCGTTGGCCCCGGCGGAAATCGTCAGCTCCTTGTAGCCGTAGTCGAGGTATTGCTGCGAAAAGTTGAATCGACTTAGCTTGAGCATCTCAGCCCGAATCGACGACGCCGATCCATCGCACCCGATCACAACTCTCGTCTCCCGCTTCGTGTCTTCACCCGTGTCCTCGTTGTGCACTCTTATTGCGCCGGTCTTCAGGTCATACCCCATGCAGCGTTGATTGAAGTGAATGGTCGCACCGCACTTCTCCGCCGCATTGATGAGCGCAATGTTCAGCTCCGCCCGCGAAATCGAGTTGATGACCTCCGCCTCATTCTTCCCATAGGGTTGGAAAGTAAGTTCTCCGGCGATCGAATGCATCATCCGTCCCTTCATCGGGATAATGATGTCCCGCATCCGCTCCCACAAGCCGGCCTGTTGCAAGGCATGAATGCCACGGGTCGAGAGCGCAAGGTTGATCGACCGTCCCGCACTCATGCGCACCCGCCGCATGTCAGGGCGCCGCTCATAGATCTCAACCGCGAATCCCCTCTGCACCAGAAGAATAGCCAGCAGCGGACCGTTTAGTCCGGCGCCGATCAGTGTGATTTTGTCAGGTGTGGCCTTCATCTGAGAAATTCGCCGACCAGCTCGCGCTGACCAACACTGAGCCGGCCAACCCTGAAAGAAGGAACGACCTTACTCGGTCAGCAACGTCCTCGCTTCCCACAATTCGGGAAAGAATTTCTTGTCGAGTGTGAGCTTCAGGTAGGACGCTCCCGCGCTTCCCCCAGTGCCCATTCGCATCCCGATAATTCGCTCGACCAGTTGAATGTGGCGCAACCGCCAGCTCACCACCAGTTCGTCAAACTCTGTCAACCGTTCGCACACATCAATCCAATCGCGGTGATGATGTTCATCCTTGTAGAGTTCGTGCACGGCGCGCGCCCGCGCCTCGAACCGCTCCCGCTCCGTCGCGCCTTCGCCAGCTGGAGGCAGTTTCCCCATCGCCTGCAAAGCTCCGAAGAATACATCGCGCAGCGACGGCTCCTCCAGGCGGCGCTTCAGGCTTGCATAAGCCTCCGGCGTAGGCCGGTGATAGCGAAGCATTTTTTCATCCTTCAAGCCGCATAGAAATTCAATCTCCCGAAACTGCTCCGACTGAAATCCACTGGCTGGCTCCAGCAGTCCGCGAAATGCCAGAAAATGCGTAGGCAGCATCGTCTCCAGAATCGTGAACTGTTCCACCAGCACCCGCGTAATCTCCGTACATCTGCGCAGCAACCTTGCCGCCTCATAGACCTCATCATGCGACTGCGGCGCCGCAGTTGCCTTCTGCAAATTAGCCACCACCGCATCCAGATCATGCAGCAATTCCTTGAACCACAGCTCGTAGGTCTGATGCACAAGAATAAAAAGCAACTCATCGTGGTGCTGCGGCACGGATTGCGGTTGCTGCAACTCCAGCAGTTCCGGAACTTTCAAGTAAGAGCTGTAAGTAAGTTGTCCACGCTCTGGCCCAGGCAGAGCCGCGCCCGACGTCCTGTCCGCACTTTCTCGCGCCTCTTCCTTAAGTCCCAGAAACCCAACCGCATTTCCACCCAGTAGTTTAGTCTTGGCATCCTGCGACAAATTACTTTGGCGGATCAGCGACCCAACACGTTCCTCTCCCAGCGGAAAAGGATAATCCGATCCCAACATCACTCGATCCGTTCCCATCGTCTCGATTAAAAACTGCAGCGACCGTTCATCAAATACTGCCGAGTCTGCATAAAAGCGGTCGAGATAGTAGCTCGGTGGATGTTCACACTCCCCACGTGCCACCGGATGATGATGCCAGGCGTTTTCGAGCCGTCCGAGCAAAAACGCGAAACTCCCGCCGCCATGCGCGAAACAGATGCGCAGCGTGCTCGGCAGCCGGTCAAACGCTCCACTCAAAATCATCGCCACCACAGAGAGTTGTGTCTCCGCCGGCATCCCGACCGTCCACGGCATCATGTATTTCGGCATGCGGTCCTGCCCCAGCATATTCCAGGGATGCACCAGTACAGCTGCACCTTCATCTGCGCAGTGCTGCAGAAACGTCACAATGCCAGGATCATCCAGATTCTTGCTTCCAACGTGATTTCCAATCTGCACGCCCAGGTGTCCAGCCCGCATGCATCGGCTAAGCTCCTTGCAAGCCGCGTCAATATCCTGTAGCGGCACCTGGCAAAGCGCTTTCAACCGCCCTTTTCCCCGGTTGCAAAGCTCCAGCGCCGCATCGTTGAATACCCGTGCGCAATCAAGCGCATGTTCCACCGGACGCTCGTACGCGAAAAGCACCGGCGTAGCCGACATGACCTGCACATCAACGCCGTCACGATCCATTTCCCGCAGCCGCACCTCCGGATCCCAGCACGCCGAATAAATATGCCGGAAAAATCGGTCCCCCACCATAATGTCCGCTTGACCCGGCTCCGTGTGCTTGATCCACGGCCAATTCGGCGTGCCGTAGCGCGCCGCCAAGTCGGGCCATGAGCTGGGAAAAAAGTGATTATGAATGTCGATGACTGGCATGCTTCATTTGCCCGGATGAATCGTGCCGCAATGCTTGCACTTGCGCCGGTTCTCGTTCGAATAAAACTGTTCAAACAGGGGCGGTAGATCCTTGACGATGCTCTTCAACCTGACTTCCGCGCGATAGATTAACTGGTGGCAGTTAGGGCAATACCACTCGAAAGCATCCAGAGATCCCTCGGGGCGCGGCACTTCAACCACTACCCCGATGGTATCCGCCGGCCGCTGCGGAGAATGACGCACGTGCTTCGGCAACAGAAAAATGTCGCCTTCCTTGATCGGCACTTCCAGCGGCGGCTTGCCCGGAGTCTCCATGAGGCGCAGAGAGATGTTGCCCTTCAACTGGTAAAAAAATTCCTCCGTCGGATCATCGTGATAGTCGCGTCGCTGGTTCGGGCCGCCCACAACGGTCACCATCATCTCGCCGTCTTCCCAAACCTGCGCGTTGCCCACCGGAGGCTTGAGCTTCTCTTTGTTCTCTTCAATCCACGCCTGAAAGTTGAAAGCCTTCAGATTCTTGATGGATGCCATCGCGTCTCCTATTTTAGCGGTTTGTAAGCCATGGCCTTGATCTCAATCAGCAAGTGCGGATGCGGCAACTGATGCACTGCCACCGTCGTTCTCGCCGGACCATCGTACCCGAAGAACTCGCCATACACTTCGTTATATCCCGCGAAATCGCTCATGCTCACCAGATACGTGGATATCTCCACCAAATCTTGCAGTTGCGCTCCTGCACTCTGCAGAATGTCGCGGATATTTTCGATCACCGCCCGAGTTTGCACGCGGATGTCGAGCTGAGTCGCGCCCGCTGCACCGGCTTCGGCGCCGGCAATCGTGTCGTCAGCACGGCGCGCGCTGGTTCCGGAAACAAAAAGAAAGTCCCCCGCTCGCTTCACGTGCGGATATTTGCCGCGCGGTGACGCTTTCCCTTCAACGACTTTGCTCTCCATCCCACTCATCTTCTATTATTGTCGCGCCAATGCAATCATCACAGCCGAACGCAGATATTGTTCAGTTCGGAATAGAAATTCAGCGAATGCATCCCCCCTTCCCGGCCAATGCCGGAAAGTCCTGCTCCTCCAAACGGCGTCCGCAGATCGCGCAAGAACCAGCAATTCACCCACGTGATGCCCACATTCATTTGCTGTGCCACGCGATGGCCGCGCTTCAGATTGCTGGTCCATATCGAAGCCGCCAATCCGTACTTCGTATCATTAGCCATTGCCACTGCCTGCTCTTCCGAGTCAAACGGCGCGACGTGGCACACTGGCCCAAATATTTCTTCTTTCACGCATCGCGCCGACTCGGGTAGCCCAGTATAGATGGTTGGTTGCACATAGAAGCCATTGTCGCGATTGTCGCCGAACCGTGGAACTCCCCCGCCTGTTACAACCGTCGCTCCTTCTTCCCCAGCTAGCCGGTAATAAGACAGCACCTTTTCGCGATGTTGCGCGGAAATCAACGGCCCCAGATCAGTCTTCGTGTCGCTCGGCCGCCCGGAGTGCAGGCTCTCGGCTTTCCGTTTCAGAGCCTCCACGAACGCACTGAAAATGCTTCGCTCCACATAAACCCTTTCGGCGCACAGGCAGACTTGTCCCGTGTTAAGAAACACTGCCTCAGCCAACCCGTCCACCGCTTCTCTAAAATTGCAATCCGCGAATATGACAGCCGCATTCTTTCCGCCCAGTTCGAACGAAACCGGCTTCACCGTGGGTGCCACCGACTTCATGATCGCTGCCCCGGTCCTTGATTCCCCGGTAAATGTGATCGCATTCACGTCAGCGTGTTGCGTCAGGAATTCTCCAGCGGATCCCGGCCCGAAGCCGTGCACCACGTTATAAACGCCGTTCGGAATTCCTGCTTCCTGCATCGCCTCGGCAAGAAGCGCAGCGGTAGCCGGAGTCTCTTCAGAAGGCTTCACAACTACCGCATTCCCGCAAGCCAGCGCCGGAGCAACTTTCCAAGTGAGTAACAGCAGTGGCAGGTTCCATGGTGTGATCACTCCGATCACGCCCAGAGGCTTGCGGACGGCATAGTTCAGCGCAAAGTTTAAAGCGGTGCCGTCAGGGATTTCCGTCTGAAACGATTCCAGCCCAGACATTCTCACCAGATCGGCGAACACCCGGAAATTCGCCGCCGCGCGAGGAACATCGAGCCTCGATGCCAGCGAGACCGGTTTGCCCGTGTCGGCAACTTCCGCCTCGACAAAGCAGTCAAAGCGCTTCTCAATCACGTCCGCGACTCGGTGTAACCGCGCCGCCCGTTCGCGGACTCCGATCTGTCCCCATTCACCGCTCAACGCACGCCGAGCCGCGTGCACAGCTTCATCCACCTGCGCCTCGCCGGCTTCAGTGACTTGCGCAATCACCGTCCCGTCCGCGGGATTCACATCGGCAAACTCGCTCTTCCCGCGCACGAAGCGGCCATCAATATAATTCTGGATTAATTTCACGAGATCCCCAGGCGGGCCTCGGCAATCCTAGCAGGGCTGCCGGAGGCGAGGCAATCTCGGTACTAGCTCGTCGGCTTCGGCCGCGCTTCGAGGTAGCGCGACAGAGCGTCACGCCAGGAAGGCATCGCAATTCCGAGAGCCCGTAGACGCGTCGGAGACAAAACTGAATACCCAGGTCGGGGTGCAGGCCGCGCCATCTGCTGGCTGTTTACCGGCCGCACGATTGTTGCCAGCCCGGCGCTGCTGACGATCTCCCTCGCAAACTCAAACCACGTGCAATCGCCCGCATCCGTCACATGCACAATTCCTTCCGCATTCTTCCGCGATAGTTGGACGATCGCCCGCGCCAGATCCACGGCATAGGTCGGACAACCGCGCTGATCGTTCACTACGTCGAGCGCCGGCCGGCTCGCCGCCAGCTTCAAAATCGTATCCGGAAAACATTTTCCGTCAGTTCCAAACAGCCACGACGTTCTGGCGATGCAACATTCCGGCATCAGCTCCAAAAGCCTGATCTCAGCTTCAGCCTTCGTCCGTCCATACACGCTCTGCGGATTCCGTGCATCTTCAACTTCATAAGGAGAGGACTTCTTCCCGTCGAAGACATAATCGGAGCTGAGGAACAACAGCCGCGCTCCAACTTCTCTCGCCGCCGTTGCAACGTTCACGGCTCCGTCGCGGTTCACCGCGAACGCCAGCCCCTGATTGCTTTCGCATCCATCTACGTCCGTGTAAGCCGCAGCTAGAACGATCCACTCCGGCCGCGCTTTTTGCACCACCTGCTGCACCCGCTTCGCATCGCGAATGTCAGCATCGCCCGAGCCGAACCCAGTCACGGCATCTCCGCTCCACTCGCGCATAAGCGCCTTTCCCAGCAGCCCGGAAGCGCCAAAAACTATAACTCGCATGTGAATTTAGTCGAAACTCGCAGCATCGCGGAACGCCACGCCGCGCTGGTCTTTCGCCGAAACGATGGGTTCGCCGTCCAGTTCCCAGTTGATCTTGAGTGACGGATCGTTCCAAGCGACCGTGCGCTCGTGTTCGGGCGCGTAGAAATCCGTTGCCTTGTAAAGCACATGAGCTTTTTCCGAGATCACGCGGAATCCGTGCGCGAAACCCGCCGGAATCCACAACATGCGCTTGTTCTCGCCCGACAACCGAACCGCCTCCCATCGGCCAAAACTCGTAGAACTCCGGCGCATGTCTACCGCCACGTCCAGAACTTCCCCCTCGACCACCCGCACCAGTTTCCCCTGCGGATGCTTTAGCTGATAGTGCAATCCCCGCAGAACATTTCGAGACGAGCACGACTGATTGTCCTGCACAAATCTCTCAACGATTCCCACCTCTGCCATGATCCGCTCGTTGTAGCTCTCAAAGAAAAACCCGCGTTCGTCCCCAAACACCCGCGGCTCGAGGATGAATACCAGGGGCAATGAAGTCGCGATTTTCTTGAGTGCATCCACCGCAGAGCCAGTTGCCTGAACTGCGTCCATCAGAATACCTTTTCTCGCAAAAGTTGCAGCAGATAAGCGCCGTAGCTATTGTTCTTCATCGAGTTACCAACTCTTTCCACCTGCTCCGCCGTCACGTAGCCATAGCGCAGCGCAATCTCTTCCGGACAAGCCACCATCAACCCCTGCCTCTTCTCGATCGCCTGAATGTAGAGCGCCGCCTCCATCAATGACTCGTGAGTGCCCGTGTCCAGCCAGGCCATGCCTCGTCCCATGACCACCACTTCCAGTTGCTCGCGCTCGAGGTATACCTTGTTCACGTCGGTGATCTCCAACTCGCCTCGCGCGCTGGGTTTTAGCGACCTCGCGATCTTGACCACCTGATCATCGTAGAAATAAAGTCCAGTCACTGCGTACCGCGACTTCGGATGCTTGGGCTTTTCCTCAATGCTCAAAGCCAACCCCGCGCGATCGAACTCCACAACTCCATATCGTTCCGGATCGTGCACCGGATAAGCAAATACTCGCGCCCCTCGCTTCTTGTTCGCGGCTTCCCGCAAGTCCTTGCCAAAATCGTGCCCATAAAAAATATTGTCGCCCAGCACTAGGGCGCAAGCGCTGCCTCCAAGAAATTCCTCCCCCACCAAGAACGCTTGAGCAATTCCTTCCGGCTTCGGCTGCACCTTATATTGCAAATGAATTCCAAACTGGCTCCCATCCCCCAGCAGCGCCTGAAACTTGCTTACATCCTCCGGAGTAGTAATAAGAAGAATGTCCCGAATCCCCGCCAGCATCAGCGTGCACAGCGGGTAGTAAATCATCGGCTTGTTATAAACCGGCAGCAGGCTCTTCCCCATGGCATGCGTCACGGGATACAAACGCGTCCCCGATCCTCCCGCCAGAATGATTCCCTTATAACTCGTATTCGAGGTTTGCATCATAGCTCGATTCTTCTACAGGACACCTGTCGCAACTCACGCTACTCTCACTCAAGCAGAGTAGTGTGTCTCAATCCACTGCCGGTAGCTCCCGCTCGTCACATCGCGGACCCATTCTTCATTTTCCAAATACCACCGCACCGTCTTCCGAATTCCGGTCTCAAATGTTTCCAGCGGACGCCAGCCCAGCTCCCGCTCGATCTTGGTCGCGTCCATGGCGTAACGCCGGTCATGTCCGGGGCGGTCCTTCACAAATGTAATCAATCCGCGGCGCGGCTTCCCGCGCCTCCCCGCCATCTCATCCACAATGTCGCAGATCGTCTCCACGATCTCGATGTTCCGCTTCTCATTCCAGCCGCCAATGTTATATGTCTGTCCTACTCGGCCTCGGCTCAGCACCTGCGCGATCGCTTCGCAATGGTCCCCAACATAAAGCCAGTCGCGAACGTTCTGCCCGTCTCCATAAACCGGCAGCGCCTTTCCGTCGCGCGCGTTCAAAATCACCAGCGGGATCAATTTTTCCGGAAACTGGAATCGTCCGTAGTTATTCGAGCAGTTCGTCGTCAGCACCGGCAACCCGAAGGTATGGTGGTAGGCGCGAACAAAATGGTCCGACGCCGCCTTCGACGCCGCGTACGGACTATTCGGTGCATACGCGGTTGTCTCGGAAAAGGCCGCATCCTCCGGCCCCAGCGAGCCATACACTTCATCTGTGGAAACGTGCAGAAATCGGAACTCGCTCTGCTCCTTTTCGCCCAACCCGCCCCAATATGCCCGCACCTCTTCCAGCAGCGCGAAAGTCCCGTCCACATTTGTACGGATGAACTCATCCGGCCCCCGGATCGAGCGATCCACATGGCTTTCCGCGGCAAAATGCACAACGCTCCGCGGCTTACAGCGTTCCAGCAACCCGCGCACCAGGCTCCGGTCCGCAATATCGCCACGCACAAACTCGTACCGCTGCTCCTTTGCGACCGCTCCCAGGTTATGCAGATTCCCCGCGTAGGTGAGCTTATCCAGATTCACGATCGCGCCGGAATCCTTTTCCATCCGTAGCAGGATGAAGTTCGATCCGATAAAACCTGCCCCACCGGTGACGAGGATCGTGTTTTCCATATCGTGGAAACTTTCTCTCGAATTCAATCCAGCGCGACGACGCTCGCCACACCACCGCGAACGAACATCAATTGTAAACAAAAAGGACGGGATTCACCCCGTCCTCTTGTTGGTGCATTCGAGTTTTGTCGCGCGCAGCCTTTTCGCGCGGACTAACCGGCCAGTCTCTTTATCCCGTCCTTCGCGCACCCGCCGGAGCAGGTGCAGCCACCCGCCCAATCGGTCTTCGCGTCGAAGTCTCGGCCATCTCCCATCCCATCATGTTGAAATACACTCGCTCGATCTCCGCCGCAATCCGCGGCCACTGATAATGTTCAAGGACGCGGCGTTTCGCAGCCTTTCCCGCAGCCTCGCGCACCGCCGGGTTGGCGATCAGGAAGCGCAGCCGGTCCGCCAGATCCGCGGCATCCCCTCGCCGGAAAGTGAACCCCGCATCGTCCACCGCTTCCCGATTTTCCGCAACGTCGCTGGTCAGCACGCACAGCCCGGCGCCCATCGCATCCAGCAGCGCCAGCGACAAGCCTTCCAGATCAGACGGCAACACAAACACCATGGCATTGGTCAGCAACTCGTCAAGCGCTTCACCTGAAATCCAGTTCAGCATCTTGATCCGCTCACCCGCGTGGTCCTGCAGACGCCGCGAGTAGTCGTCGCAGTAGCTCGACGCCCCCGCCATCACCAGCTTGATGTCAGTGTCCAGCTTTTCATACGCTTCCACCAGTAGGTGGCAGCCCTTCTCTGGAGAAAATCTCCCCAGAAACAGAATGTATCTCCCTGGCTCCAATCCCCAATCAAGAATCTTGTCAGGGACTCGCCACTCGCGCAGCACGCCGCCATTCGGCACGTATGAGGTCTCCGCTCCACAGCCCCGCCGGTAGTGATCCTGCAATGTCCGCGAGACCACCATCGTCTGAGTAGGAAAGCTCACTGCCGCCCGCTCCCCAAGCCGCAAAACAGCCGAAGCGATGCGCCCCCATTTCTTGCGCTCCCAATCCAGACCCTGCACCGTGACCACGGTTTTCTTTCCTGCCAGCCGCGGAATAAACGCGAACAGCGCCGGCCCCAGCGCGTGGTAGTGCACTACATCACAAGGCTGAATCAGAACATGAAGCGTGCTCAGAAATGTATGCATCAGCGTTTCCAGGTGCTTCGACCGAATCGTTGGCAGCCGAACCACCTCCATGCCGTTGTGCTCTTTTCCCGGTGGAGTGAAATACGTCCGGCAATACGCCGTCACATGGTGCCCCATCCCGGCCAATCTTTTTCCGATCTCTTCGTAGTAAGTCTCAATGCCGCTGTATTTTGAAACCACCCCCCGCCCGCCAATGAATGCCACCCGCAGAATTCGTTTCTCGAACGCAGGCGGCGGAATGCCTACGGGATCCGGCAAAGCTGGAGCGAACGCGAGGCGCTGTAGGGGAACGAAGCCCCGTCCATCCAACCGCACGAGTCCACCACGTGCCGCCGTTGCCGCGAGGGCTGTCCTTCGACTCACTCTTCGTTCTGGCCTGTCCGCCGAGTGCGTCTTTCCCTCAGCGAGGCGCTCGTACAAACCAATCAACACCTCGTAGTGAGCCTCCGGCGTGTATTTCTGCCGCACCCGCTCCCATCCCTCTCGCCCCATTTTGTCCGCCAGTTCCGGCTGAGAGCTGAGAAACTCGATGGCCGCCACCAGCTCCTCCATACTTCCCGTCCTGTACAAAATTCCAGTTTTGCCTGCCTGCACCACCTCCCGCCGCGACCCCATGTCGGTGGCTACCACGGCCCGTGCCTCCGCGTAGGATTCAAGGATCGTCTTCCCCAGGGTTTCGTATGCATGGGAAGGCAGCACGGTGAAGCGCGAGCCCGCAATCGCACGCTCCAGCTCCGCTCCCCGCATGTGGCCGGCGAACTCGACGTTGGCCAGGCCCAGTTCGATCGCCAACTGCTCCAACCTGCCGCGCTCCGGTCCGTCCCCCGCGACGATCAGGCGAAGATTTGGCAGGCGCTGCATAGCATGCAACAGGTCGTCGACACCTTTTTCCGGCGACAACCGTCCGAAATAAAGCAGCGGAGCGTCCTCCGCATCGCGTTCTGCAACCTCCTTAACGGGCTGGAAGTGGGGAAGAACCTCGAACTTCTCCGGATCCCAGCCCTGCTCGACGAACTTGTCCCGCACAAATTGGCTTGGCGCAAGAAAGCAGTCCACACACTTCCGGTACGTGCCCAGCCACTTGTGGAAGTAAGCTTCCGCCACCAGCGTCATCCGCGCACCCCATCCCGGATAACACTTCTCCTTCAGCGCGTGCCAGAATTTGCCGCCCTTGCACGCCTCGCAAGCCTCTCCGCGCAACACCAGGTTGTAGCTCGCGCACAACACCTTGAAGTCGTTCAGGTGATAGACGACCGGAACCTTTTGCCGCTTCAACTCCCACAAGATCGAGGGTGAGAGATGGTGATAGATGTTCCGCACGTGAGCGACATCCGGCCGGAACTCCGCGATCATCGCTCGAATCCGCAGCCGGGCCTCGCGGGAATAAATCGCCCGCGCCGCCAGCTCAACCTTGCGGAACCACCCGCTCTGTTCCTTGAAATCGATGTGCGGCACAAAATAGCGATCGTAAGGGGTGGGACTGCCCCGAGGATCGGCCATTGAAAACAGTGCCACCTCATGCCCCTTGGAACGCATAAGCTCCATCGCTTCGAACAGGTAGACCTCGGTACCGCTGAAGGGGTAGTTATATTTGTTGCAATACAGAATCCTCATGAGGAGGGCTCCAATCCTGATTTGTGAAATCCTGATTTGTGAAATTCTGGCTTGTGAAACCGTGGTTTGCGGAATCCCGGCTTGCGAAATTCTGGCCCGTAAGCTCCTGGTCTGCAGAAGTTTCGCCCGCGACTCGCGTTGCGATCAGCTTCAGAAACCGGTCGCCAAACAGAGTCAGATTTTTCCTGCGGCTGAAGTTATGAAGTACTTGTACCCGCGCGGCATGCCGGATCCAATCCAGCCGGCTCACCGCATTGCGATCCTCGCCGTAAGTCAGCCTCTGAAGCAGCAGGATCTTTGCCGCAAGATCCTGCGGAACCCCAGGCGCATAGAGAAAACCAGTTTTTCCGGGAATAACGATCTCCGGAATCCCCGTTATCGCGGGAGCCAGCACGATTCTGCCCCGCGTCATCGCCTCCATCAGAACCAGCGGAATCCCTTCGCTCCGGCTGGTAAGCACCACCACATCGGCGCGCCGGTAAAGCGAATTCATCTCCGCGCGAGCAACGTGGCCGAGCAGCGTGATCTGGCCTCGCAGCCTCTTTTCCCGGATCAGCATCTCTAGCCGCCGCCGCTCCGGTCCTTCACCCGCAATCAAGCATTCAAAATCGAGTCCGCAATCGCGCAGTCGAGCACAAGCCCGAACCAGGAAGGCATGATCCTTCACCGCGTGCAGACGTCCCACCGCCAGCAGGATGAAGGGGGTGCGGTGTGTGCCCCGATCACCCCTCTGCGAGAAATCCGCCAGTTCCGGCATCTCCACGCCCAGCCGCGAGACAAGAATCTTTCCAGAATCGATCGCCGGAAAATGTTCCAGAATGTAGCGGCGGTTGTACTCCGAAATGGTCACGCAAAACCGGCAATTCTCCAGCTTCGTGTCCAGGTAGGCGCCATTGAGCAGCAGATCGGATCCGTGCAGCGTCAGACTGAAGCCCACCCCCAGCAACCGCGCCGCCACCATTCCGATCCAAGAGCCGAAATAGCCGTGGTGCACATGAACGTGATCAACTCCACGTTCCTGCAACTGCACCGCGTAATACGCCCCCATCAAGGTGTGCACCAGCGCCTTCAGTCTCAGTTTTGGCGATTCTTTCCCGCGCACCAGCACCCGTGTGACTAGCCCGGCAATTCGCTCCCAACGCCGCAAGACCAAACCGATCGCTCGCAGAATCGTCAGGACTCGAACCGGACGCAGGCAGAGAATCTCCGGCTCAGAAGCTGCATCAGACAACCCACTCTGTGCCGCGTCCGGCCCGCGCACACTGCCCGGAATCACCTGAACTCCCCGCCGCCGCAACTCCTCGATCTCCTCGCCCACATAAGGCTCGACCGCCGAAGGAAACTGATTAGCGAAATAAGCAACCGTCAACACGGAATCCCGAGTCACGAAGGAGTCACAAAACAACGATTAGCAAAATATAGGGATGGCAAAGCTAGATGAGATTGGACCTACGCAGCAGCCCCGCGAACCGCCCCCAGGCACGGATTCACGTCTCGTTCCAAATCGTTAGCAGCGCGCCGCCGCTGTGCTGCCAGCATTCCCGCCAGAGTGAACAGTAGCCCATTCACAAACTGATAATTCATCACCACAAGAGCAGCATTCACCCAATAAATGCCGAGCAAAACCGGCCACATCGCATGAAACTGCCGATTCAGAAACCCGTCGCGTTCAGCCCGCGGAACCCGGCCCCGCCCTAGCCGAAAAATCTCCCACATCAGCCACACATAGAGCGCTAAACCGAAGACACCATGCTCCACCAGCAATTCCAGGTAAGTATTGTGCGGATACAATTCCTTTTCTTTGTATCCGCTGACGTGCCGTGCCAGTTCCGCCGGCATCCGGTTCACACCCCATCCCGCGAATGGTTTTTCCAGGAACATCTGCCAGCCGGCCGTATACACTGCCTGCCGGAAATCGAGCGGCCCAGATTCCTTCAGCCGCTCCGTCAACGCCCGGCGCTGATCATCAAAACTCAAAGCGATAAGCAACCCCAAGGTCCCTACGATAGTCACCGCGACGCAGATAAGCCGCAGTCTCCGGTTGTGCGTGCGAAAAATCAAAACCACCACGCTGACCGCGAATGAAAGCCAAACCGCCCGCGTCATCGTCGCCAGAATTGCCACCGGCAGGGAAGCCAGCAACACCGCCGCTTTTAGCCCGCGTATTCTGCCCCGCAGAAACGCGTGCAATGCCAGCACTCCCAGCAGATTAAGGGAAACCCCGTTCGCCACCGCCTGCAGCAGCGGTCCCCGCGCCCGGTCGACGTGGTAACCCAAACTTTCATCCAGAATGAAGCGCGGAAAAATCAACGATCTCGCCCCCACCAGAAATGCAATCGCCGTGAAGCACAGATAAGCCAGCACCACCAGAGCAAACATCTCGAACTGCCGCAGCCGACGCTCTTCCCGAAACACCAGCCCCGCCACATGAAACAGCGCGAACGGCACCATGAATTTTGCCGCCAGCAAACACCACGTCTGGTTATCAAACGGTTGCCCGATAACACTAGCCACGGCCAGAAGCGTCAATCCAATCATCGGCCAAGTTGCCCGCTCCACCACCACAAACCGCTCACGTGTCACGACTGCCCGTCCAACCACCGCTACCACCAGCAACAAGAATGCAACGCGATCGACCTCGTAAAAAGGAACATCAGGAGGTCGCAGCAGCATGGCCGCCAACGCCGCAACAAACAGCCCAACCGGCGCCGCCATCACCCCCTGCACCGGACGCAGTCCCGTCCGCAATCCGCCCCACGCAGCCTCCCCGGCCCACGAACCCGGCGGCATCATTCTCCGCTCCCCCGCAAAACCACCCCAGCCGTCCTCAGCAGAATCCTCAAATCCATCCCCAGGCTCCACCGATGGATGTACTCAATATCCAGCTTCATCCCTGTCTGAAACGACGGATCCCGCCGCGCTGTGACCTGCCAAAGTCCCGTCATCCCCGGCGTCACATCCAGCCGCGGCAAGTGCTCAATCGTATATTCAGAAAAATCGTCCAGCGGATGCGGTCGCGGCCCCACCAGGCTCATCTCGCCCTTCAACACATTCCACAGCTGTGGAAGTTCGTCCAGACTGTAGCGCCGCAGCCATCGTCCCACCCGCGTGATTCGCGGATCGTCTGTGATCTTGAAAAATGGTCCCTGCCTTCGATTCCGCTCCCGCAGTTTTTCTTTCAAGCCATCCGCATCCCTCACCATGGTGCGAAATTTGTAGCAGCGAAACGCTCTGCCCTTGCGTCCCGCCCGCAGCGCCGCATACAGCACCGGCCCCGGCGAATCCAGACGCACCAGCATCGCCAGCACCGCCAATACCGGAGCCAGAAAAATCAGCGCCACTCCTGCACCCGCCACATCCAGCAGGCGTTTCAACATCAATCCCGCGACCGGTAAGCGTTCCTCATGCAGCGAAATCAGCGGCATGTCCCCGATCTGTTCCGTCTCCCGCATCGGCTCGCAGCCAAACAGATCTGGAGCCATCTTCACGTCCAGCCGCAATTGCTGGGCCGTGTGCAGCACCCGCAGCGTCAACTCCCGGTCATGCGGCGCGGCCAGAATCACCTCATCCACAAACGCCGCACGCGCCAGTTCCGCCAGGTCGCTCGTGCGTCCCATCACGCCTTTTCCTGCCACCTTCCGGTCATCCAGAAATCCACATACGGACCGCCCCATCTCCGGATGCTTCTCCAGGTAATTCGCCAACCGT
>Ga0206803_1004_pt1 | contig 98898 bp, 75 predicted proteins | sample Alteio_BWOrgCont_61_FD_152909 | JGI IMG/M metagenome (GOLD analysis project Ga0206803, IMG submission 152909) | Enriched cells from forest soil in Barre Woods Harvard Forest LTER site, Petersham, Massachusetts, United States -... | ecosystem: Environmental > Terrestrial > Soil > Temperate forest >... | reverse complement strand
CGAACTGCCAAATGAAGGCTTGCGTTTTTCGTGGACTTCGAGCGGGGCATAAATTTCTGCGTAAATCAAATTCGGGCGACTCTTGGCGATGACGCTGAAAGACCACGCTACGTCGAAACACTTCCTCGCCGCGCGGGAGTTCGTTGTTGCACTCATCAAGCACATGGAAGAGGCCGGGTTATGGACAGACGGTCTGCTGGATGATCGAGAATGGTGGGATTCCGAAGGTGAGCTGAACGGAGTTGCCCTGTTTACACATGCGCACGTGGCGCTAGGATTGGTTCGAAGGGAAATGACGTCGAGTGGCGCGCGCTATTTGGACCCAGTGACTGGAGAACTGGTTGGGGAGTGGCGCTGTCACGTTCATTAGAAGTTCTCTTGAGCTGACGAGTGCGTCTCAGATTTCTTCCTGAGGCTTGCGCGACGAATCCGGCTGAAATACCCGTGCCGCACGGAGCGAATGTGCCCGAGCCTCTCCCCTGCGCGCAGTCCGTAGAGTGAGACTCTCGTCCCAAACCGCAATGTCGCCCACGCGCCACGATCTGAATTGTTTTTTTCCAAGAAACTGCACCCACGCGACCCGCGCACGATACCTCGTTCACGCCGAACGCGAGATTTTGATTTTCCTATACTTCAAGGCGTCCGCCATCAAGCAAGGGCTATGCATCCTTGAACTCGCCAACATGACACCTGGCGTGCTGGAATTGCTCCGCCTCACTCATCTGACGCAGATGTTCTCGTCGTAAGGCCGACCTGATTTTGACCTCATCCGGATTGATGCCTAGGTGCCGGAGCCCACTCAAGTTCTGCTTGGTCGTGGATTTTTATTTTGTTCTTCATGGTGGATTGAACGAATTGGTAACTGTCGCAAAATCGCCATTACACTCATTGACCTCGACCTCGGGGGAGCCGGGCCGGACTCTCAATGAGTGTAATCGCCTGTTCTCGACACCTAACTTGTTCTTGCGGTTGCTCTAGTACGGAAATGGCTTTTGGGGAACTGGCAGCTCCGAAGGAAATCAAGAGTTATCTTCGGTGGATAGTGAACCGTCCTGAACAGGTTCCGGGTTCGCAATGGCATCCGGAGGGCCGCACACGATGTAGATTCGACCTCGATCCGTAAGCGAGCCAGGAATCTTAGTTGCAGAAAACGGAGGAATCTTGGTCGCAAAATGCAGGCTCGCGTAGCCTACGTAAACTGAGCGACTGCGTCGAGTCGAGCGTCGTGTGGCCGCTCACGGAAAGCGCTTGCTTGTAGGAGTACAGACTGACGGGGAAGGCACCGTGCACTTCGAGACTACTCTGTGCAGTTCGTATTTAACCGCGTGGACTGGGACTCTAATTCACCAGGCCTATGCGGCGGACGAGATTTTGAAAACGAGGATCAGGACGCAAGGTGTCAAGCAGCAAATCAGATTTTAGGGACGAGGGAAGGATTAGAGACTTCTCGGAGTATGACTTCTCCAGGAACTCGAAAGCTTTGTCGTTTTCGCCGAGGCCGGCATAGAGAGTTGCCATCGTGTATGGCGAAGGAGATGTCAGTTTGGTTCTGCGCTCCAAATCACGAAGGATCTTCTCCGCTTCGGCTTCTTTGCCTACGGCTGCATAGGCGTGTGCCAGCGCCACGGTGGGGTCCTGAGAACCGCCCGACGCTTCAATTGCCTTCTGGTACTCCGCGATCGCTTCCTGAAGCTTGCCCGTGCCTTCGTAACCGACACCGAGAGTGTAGTGCTGAAACCAGTCCTTGGGGTCAAAAAGCAGCGCTCTCCGGCTTGAATCAATCAGACTAGGGTAGTCCCGCAGCTCATAGTAGGTCACTGATTCGGTATGTGCCGCACTGAAACCATAGTCGAGCTGGTCGATCTTTGCGAGTTCGGCGAGAGCTTCGGCCCGTCGGCCAACCAAAGCGAGAAAGATGGCGCGATCTTCATGCGCGCAACTATAGCTCGGTGCCAGAGCGATGGCACGATTGAACTCGCGATCGGCAGTCTCCCAATCCCAGTCAAAAAAGGAACTCAGCGCGCCGAGGGTGTCGTGGGCTTCGCCGATGCTGTCGTCCAGTTGCAGTGCTTTGGACAGTGCATTCTTGGCCGACCGGTAGGCCAGATCTTTTTGCAAAGCTCCTGCATACGCCAAGAAGACGTAAGTGTCTGCGAGTCCAGCGTAAGCAAGAGCGAAGCTCGGATCTTTTTGGATCGCATCTTCGTAGTAGCGTTTGGCCTTCCTAAGTGAATCAGGTTTGGTGAATTCGTTAGTAAAGTAAAGGCGTCCCCGGAGATAGTCATCGTACGCCGCCGGGTTGACCACGTGGGCTACGCGAAGCTGAGCCTGCTGGGTTGGAGTGAGTTGCGCGCGGACTTGCCGGGCTATGGCATCCGCCACTTCACCTTGCAGCTTAAGAATATCTCCGAGATCGCGATCATATGTCTCTGCCCACAGGTGCTGGTCGGTAGGTGCCTGAACAAGTTGGGCGGTAACCCGCACTCGTTGACCCGAACGGAAGATCGATCCTTCCACGATGGCGTCCACATTCAATTCGCGTGCAATTTCTGGCAAGCGCTTCTTTGCGTATTTGTATTGCATGACGGAAGTTCGCGAGATGACGCGCAGCGAGCCGACTTTCGCGAGGTCTGTAATCAACTGGTCCGTCATGCCATCTGCGAAGAATTCCTCCGACGGATCGCCCGATAAATTATCGAGGGGCAGGACAGCGATCGATCGGATCGGCCGGACGGCCTCTCTCGCGTGCATGGAATACCCGATTGTCACGGCAACAATTCCGAGCGTGACAAGCGACCCCAGAACCAGGACCAGACTTCTTTTCCGCTTTAGCGGATTAACGAGGGCCACCGGCTCACTCGTATGGTCGGCCGTTTCTGGGACCAACTGCAGCGTTGGAAAATCTTCCATCGGTCCGATGTACCGGTATCCCCGGCGCGGCAGCGTTTCGATGTATCGTGGCGACTCCGCCGAATCTCGAAGGGCTTCACGAATCCGCGCGATCGCGTTGTGCAGGCTGTGGTCAAAATCGACGAACGTGTCAGCCGACCAGATTCGGGCTTGAAGTTCCTCGCGAGACACAACCTCGCCGGCGCGTTTCAGCAGAATCTCGAGCACTTGGAGGGGTTGGCCGCGCAGGCGCAGTTTTACGCCATTCTTGCGCAGTTCACCGGCTCGGACATTTAACTCATAAACGTCAAACCGTAGCCGGTCGGCAACTCGCGGCTGGGTGGCCATTGGGCGGCTTCCGCAAAGATCACGGAAGGCTACCACAGTTTCCCCCTTGCTGCAGACCAATCGTTTCACGCCGGAAGGCCTTGTAAATTCAATAACTTAATCGTGGAGAAAACTTTGGGGACAAATGGAGGCTGCGAGGATTGCGTCCCATGCGGGAACCAACGAAAGTCCCAGTATTCTTGTGGTAAATCACGAACCCACAATGCCTCGCACCGGCAAAGCCACTAGTGGGCAATTTCCTGCGAGAAATCATTAAGGAGAGTCAAAACATGAAAAAGCTATCGCTTATGTTGTCGGCCGCCCTTCTGGCGCTTACCTCTTTTGCCCCAGCGCAGCAGCTACAGGCACAAGGGAGCCAAGACAAGCTCGTCGAAATCGTTCGCAATGCCACGCAGCAGTACCAGGATGTCAACAAAGCTACTGGATACACTCCTGTCCTCGGCTGCGTAAGCGGCTCCGACCATGGAGCCATGGGCATCCACTACGTCAATCTCAATTTGCTCAATGGACCCATCGATCCCGCTCACCCGCAAGCTCTGATTTATGAACCGCAATCGAATGGTGAACTAAAGTTGGTTGGTGTCGAGTTCATTATCCTCGCAACCGCTCTACCCGCCAACTCTGCTCCGCAGGTCGAGGGTCACCTGATGAATTACGTTGACTACCCGAACCGTTACGGCCTGCCAAGTCCGTTCTTCGAACTCCACGTCTGGGCTTGGCGCGACAATCCGCAAGGCCCATTTGTCGACTGGAACAACCACATAACTTGCGCGCACGAGTAAATGCCGGGCCACGTCGCCCACGGTTTGTTATTCGGCGCTGTGGGGAAGGATCGCCCACTCAAGCCAGCCTCTGGCTTGAGTGGGCAGTTCCATGTCGGAAGGAATCTTGGGTGACGGTTGGCGAAACATCCCCATTACACTCATTGACCGGGCAGCCCAATCCTCAATGAGTGTAATCGCCTGTTAACAACAGTTATGCTCTTCCACGAGTCCGACCAGTCGAATCCGTGGCACAATGTCAGCGATGTTTGAAGACTATTCAACGCGCAGCAAAATGGTTCTTTTCCTCACACGTCTGGAGTCGGGAGCGCGAGGGGCTGAAATGCTCGACCTCGACGATCTGTTTGCCGGCTTGATAATCGAGGATCAGAACGCGACTCCTTCCGCTCTTACAAAACTCGGCATGACGGGCGAGCTGATGGTTTTGCCAAAGCATCAGCCATTCTTGCCACCGGACACAGCAACCAGTGTGCTGGAAAGAATCCACCAGTCCCAGCCTCGCTCTAAGCCCATTCCCCAGTCCAACGATCTGCCGATCGCTCCCGACCTTCGAGAAATATTGGCTGCAGCAAGCGATTTGAGAAGGGAAGTCCAAAGCAAGGAGGTCACGCCCCTGCACCTCTTAGCGGTGACGATGCGCGGGTCACACGGCGGAGCGCAGGCGTTTCGGGATGTAGGAATCACGGAAGAAAAAGCCCTAAAGGCGATCCTAAAAGAAGATCAGGGGTAACAGTCGGCGGGTTTCTGAGCAGGCTTCGGACTGACTGTTGACGTAACATCGCCATTACACTCATTGACCTTGGAATCGGTCGATTCTCAATGAGTGTAATCGCCTGTTATCGTCAGTTGAGTGATCACCACTCTGACTAATGTGTCGATATAGGGAGCGTAAAGAAAGTGACAGATACCAAAGGCAACAACGGTTATGCAGAAGAACCTGCCGAAAGGAATAAGCCGCTGCAAGTGCCGGAGCAGAACCGGTGCAGGCTCGCCCGTTTCACTCGGTTCTTCAAAAGATCCCGCCACCACAAACCCCATTCCCGCCAATGCCAGGGTATTGAACGTATCCACCCATGAGCCCAAATGATTGGGATGAGGACTGACCAATAGCATGTAGGTCACATGAAAAATGGGAATGAATGCAAGCAATATGCCGCCCCACACGAGGGCGACCATTGTCGCTTTCATTCTCATCAGGAGGGCCAGGGCCGACACAACCAGAGCAACTCCGACGAGCCACACGCAGATCGCAAGTCCAGGAATTCTTGGCGGCAATGGCGGCAGAATTTCAGAGCGGAAATCTGCATAGTACAACTGCAGAATCCCAATCGTTGCGAGACAAATCGCATGGAAGGCTTGCCAGGTTCTAACCAGGTTTTGAGTTAATGTCATCCAGTTGGGTCTCAATCGTCCGCTTCGTGCGCGTTCGGCCTTTGTGGTGAGCCTTCAAGCGAAGGAGCTATCATGCCGGTCCGCGTGGGTCCGTACAATAACCACTTCAATGGCATCGGGTATAGCCACCCTCAGAAGATTTGAATGAGTTGTCGCCATCTGAGATTGGCCTGGCGCCGCCCACTCGCAGGGAAACACTCCTTGCAACCGGAAGAGTTCCGATTCTTTCAGTCGTTCCGACACGTCCGAGGCTAGCTGGGTTTCTGTGCATTTTTGGCCAAAGAGCCGACAAACCTTAGGACGCTACTGCACTTTCTCCCAGACAACAGTCCACCGCGCAACCGAGGGGTCGTTCTTCTCAACGTCGCTGAGGATCAGCCTGTTGCCTTCAAAACGATAGGGGCGGATCTGCCGTGATCCTATAAATCCCGGTTCAGAAGCGATCTCCGGGAGATGAACAATCCGATGTCTCTTCAAGTCGATTTCATAGCGTCCACAGTAAGCAAAGGTACCGTCTGCGACCGCCAGCTTTTCTTCGAGTGTGGCGTGCGCTGGATCGGACCATTTTGGACGGTCTGGATTTACCAGCTGAGCGCACATGTAACCCTCGCGCTCATACATGAGGAAGCCCTTGGCATGGGGCCCGAGACCAGCAATCGGGCGACTGGTACCGTCCTTCATCGTTTCTTCCATGGACACGAGTCTCCATGTACCGGCGATTCGGTCACGAATATCCGACTCTGCCTGACCAAACATCGACGCAGTACATAGAGCGAGTCCGACCAGAATCAATACAAAAAGTCTCATGCAGGCTTCTTCTCCCAGGGGCAGCCTCTACTTCAGGTATCGGTCGAGCCAGTCCAACCATCGGCTGTAGACATCGCGCCTGCGGACGGGGCCGCTGGGAAGGTGTCCGGGTGTCGGGTAGGCTACGAACTTCACCGTCACCCCGTTGTCTTTTAAGGCATGGTAGAGCTGGTAGGACTCCGTGATGGGAACGACAGAATCTCCGGTATTGCCCAGGATCAGGGTCGGTGTCTTGGCCTGCGACGCGAAAGCGATGGGCGACTGCGCGACGTAATCCTTCATGTTGCTCCCCAGCCACGGAGAGCCCTTCGTTACGTAACGGAAGCTCACGTTAAAGTCTGAAAAATTATACGAGTCGTTTATTGACGCGAACGCAGCCCCTGCGACCGCCGCCTTCCAGATGTGGTAGTGGCCGATAAGCCAGCTCGTCATGTAGCCGCCGTAGGACCATCCACTGACCCCGATCCTCGAGTGATCGACAAAGCCTAGCTTCTCCACCGCTTCGATGCCCGCCATCACGTCCCGCCCCGGACCATCGCCCGCGTCGTTGTAAATCGCGCGCTGATAGGCGTTGCCCAAATTGTCGCTGCCGCGATAGTTGGGCTCGAAAACGATATAGTCCCGCGCCGCCACCAGATGCTCGAAGGCGTAGAAATCGGTTGCCGAAGCATCCGTGGGGCCGCCATGAATCAACAGCACCAGCGGATACTTTTTGTCTTTGTTGAAATCAGGCGGGTAGACAAGGATGCCGTCCTCCCGAAAGCCATCCGGACCCTGCCACTCGAAGCGGTCCACCTTCCCGAGCTCGAGCGCGGCGATCTGCTGGTTGAAATTCGTCAGCCGCTTCGGGGGGTCAGAGTTTGACGGCATGTAATAAAGCTCGGACGGCTGCGATGCGGTGCTTCCTGTAAAAACGATCTCACCTTTTCGCCCGACGGCCGCATCGATCCAGAAGAGCCAGGTGGGGTTTACCTCGCCCAACGACAGTCGGCGAGCTTTGCCTTTGAGCGGTTGCAACCACAGGGAGACCTGGGTACCGTCGTGCCCGCCGACCAGCAGAGACTGGCCATCGGGCATCCAGATGGCGCGTTGCAAATTGCGGTCGAGGTCGCGCGTGAGGTCGATACCATCACCCCCCGCCGCCGAAGTAACAAAGATCTCGTTGACGTTGTTCCAATCGCCATCACGGGGATACCAGTAGGCTAGCTGCGAGCCATCGGGTGAGAACAGGCCGCAGCTTTCGAGCATATTGTGGCTGGTGAGCTTGCGAATCTCGCCGGTCTCGACGTTCAACATTTGCAAAGTGGTCAGATCTTGATCACCGGAATGGGGATCCTCCTGCCGGGCGAAAGTTAACGACTTTCCGTCTGGACTCCACGAGATCGGAGGCGTCGGATAACCCCAGGGCGTACTATTCTGAATGCTCCACGAGCCTGAGGTCAGTCGCTTTGCCGTTTCATCCATGGTGTTTTCACCATCGGCACTCACCAGCCAGATGTGCAAAGAAGCCGGAGCGGCGGTCGCCAGGTAGCTGTTGTCCCCGACCTCGAACGAGTCGTTGTGCTTGTCAATTTCCTTCTGGTTCGGTAGATCGTCGCTGGTGACATAAGCGATGTCCTTTCCATTCGGCCGCCAGGCGAATTGCTCCACTCCGTTCGGTGCACTGGTGACTTTCCTGGCGTCCCCACCGCTCATCGACATGACGAAAACCTGCGCGCTATCTTCTCTTTTCGTAGTGTCGTCTTTGTTGTCTTTGTCCCGGGTGTAAGACGCGACCGCCGTGAAGGCCAGCCGGTCGCCGCTCGGGGACCAGCGCGGAGACCCCACTCCCTTGCGATCGAAGGTCAGCACTCTCTGGCCGCCGGTGGCCACGTCGACTAGAACCAATTCGCGGTCGGAGCGATTTTTCTCGAAATTCACCCGCGATACCACACAGACGACTGACTTGCCGTCCGGCGAGATCTGGGGATCGGAAACAGTCACGATCTTCGCAAGGTCTTCGAGTTGGATGCGATGGCCCTGAGCTGATGCAGCGGCTGCCGCGAGCAGAACGGCCAGCAGCGTCGTCATCATGGCTAACCTTTGCGACCGTTTCGCCCCAGCAAAGACGGGGCTCGATCCCTGAACAGAACCGGTGAAAGTGGAACTTGTCTTTGGCATAGAAGCTGGTCGATGGGCCGGCGAGCCGACTCCTGCATTAAGTTACTGCAAAAAGTATTTCTTATTTCGAAACCGAGCTGTCTGGCTTCCTGCCTTCCAGCCAACTTGGGACGCCTGGATCCAGTTGCTTCACTTCAGCGTGGTGCTTGCGCTGCGCACGACTACCCATTTGCCGTCGCGCTTTTCGAGGAGATCCATGTAAACAAACTCGCCGCTTGTATCTTTTCCGTCCCGGCTCCTCTTTTCTTTGACACTGCCGCAGGCCACGGCAACATTACCGAATATCTGCACGTCAGTCGGTCCATTTTCAAACCACAAAAGTTTGTCATGGAAGGATTTGAAATCAGTTAGAAGTGTCTGTTTAGTGATAACCTTGCCGGAGTGTCCGACGGCCTCCCAATCGTCGGCGAAGATCTGACTGAGCTTATCAATATCGCTGGCCACCATTGCATCCCCCATATCCTGTCCGATTTGCTTGATGGCGTTGACGTCGGCCGGGTCAGGTAGACCGCCTTTGCCGTTGAGAGCGGCTGCGCTGATGCCCACCCACCCCACCAAAGCCAGAAACATCAACATCGCGAACGACTGGCTGAAAACTCTTTTTTTCATTTTGTTGCCTCCCTCGGCGGCCTGAGCGGCCGCTGCTACGCCCGCAGTATCGGAGAAGAGAAGACCGATGTCCATGACCTCCAAGGTCATGGGAGGGCAACATGGGGGGACAAGCAGATGGTGCCGTCCGTTAACTTATAGCTGATTATTGACCTGCCGTTAGCGCCGCGCGCGCGGCTTCATCTGCCGGGAAAAAACTTTCAATGCGCAGCTCAGGAACCGTCGTCTCTGCGACTCAGAGATAGGCTTCGAGGAGCCTGGGAGCATTGATGACGATAGTCGGCGTATTGGAAGCAAAATGTGTGGGAGAACCATCGCGCTAAAGGTGTGCGATTAAACGGATCGGTTTGTTCCTAATTGCAGTTGTAACCGTGGCCGGCATTGTGGTCCACATGGCGCACGCGTCTGGAGAGTGCGGCAGAGACTTCTCCCCGATCTATGGCATCAAGATCCCCGCCGGGTACCGCGATTGGCTATTGATTGCAGAGAAACACCTCCATTTCGCCGGCAATGGCAGCAAGGCTGTAAGCAGCGGAGTTCAGTGCTCACCAAATCTCGATAGGGGCAACATTCCATAGTAAAAAAGCGCCGGGAAGATTCCCGGCGCACGGATCCTATGGAAGTGATTTGAGCTAATAGCTCATTGAAGATCTCTTGGCCGCGGGTACATCCTTGGAAGTCATGTCAAAGGTGAGCATAAACCCGTTTGTCCCCTTGAACTCGTATGCCTTGGGTCCCTCCCTGTACGTTTCGATTTCGTTCGGCATCATGACAAAACCGTCATTACGCGGCGTGCCCCAATACTTAACGTTCTTAAGCACGGCTGGCTCGTCGGTCATTCCCTGAAATCGCGCCAACTTGATCTCTGCGGTCTTGCCGCCATTTAGGGTGGCGTGTGCGTGATCTTTGTCGAACGTCCAGGTATCGATATTGCCTTCGGCGATCTGTAGCGATTTCCACTTCACCGGAAACACATGCCCGATGATTTCCCCGAGCGCCTGCCGCTGTTCGGCGGTTGCCGCTTTATCGAACGTCACCTGCGCCCAATCCATTTGCCCCTGGGAGAAGTCACCACCTAAGTCCCCATTGATCCAGAACTTGGCCCCAGCAAGATCAACGTTGCCGTAGTGTCCCTGGTTCACCTTGTAAGCATTGTTGAACTTGCAGAAGTGTTCCATCTTGCCGTTTTCGTGATGAACTGCCGGATGCGAGTTGAAATAGCACATGCAGAAGTGAGGACAGCTGCACGCCTCGATTGCGGTTGCATTGATCGCCCAATCCGCTGTCGACTCGCCGGAGTGACCAGCGCTGACGGTAAGCAGGGCAAGGAGAAGCGGTAAAGCTATTCTGTGCATAAAGCACCCCCAAAATTAAGATAAGAGAAAGCCGTCATCGAGGTAAGCCAGGACATCGAACATTCATTAAACGCGATGGGAGTTCATTCATTTATTTGTGTGTTGGGTTACAGTTCCTTTCTTCATTTGGCCACACTCGCCTGCAAAATCGGCTGATTCGGAACCGTCTGCGGTGCGCTAAATCGATAAGGTCCGAGGCGAGTCATGAGGGCAGCAGCGACCGCTGCCGCCGCGAAAAACAAGATGAGCGGATCGCGGTACGAACCCGTCCGGTCAAATCCCGCACCCATCACCAGAGGACCGAGTGCGCCGGCTAGCGCAAAAGCGGCCAATGCGGAGCTGTAAACCTTGCCAAAATCGAGCAGGCCAAAATAGCGGCTCGTAATGTAGGCGATCATGTCGACTTCCGCCCCGAGGCCAAGGCCAATCAAAAATGCGCCAGCCAACATCAGTTGCGAATTAGCGAGCCAAAGCACTGCCACTCCCAATGCAGATCCTCCGAAGAAGATCGCAGCGAGACGTGAAGCAAGAAACCGGTCGAGCAAGTATCCGGTTCCAGCGCGCCCAATCAACACTGCTGCACCGATTAGGGAGCTGCCCAAAGCAGCGGAGTGGGGGCTGAGTCCTTTGTCGCTCAGCATCGCTGCCATGTGGACCACGCAGCCTTGCACACTGGCGCTCACCAGGATGAAGGCGCAGACCATAATCCAAAAATCTCGACTGCGCCACGCTTCATGAGCCGTGAATCCATGCCTTGCGTCTCTGTTATGAGGCAAGGAAGTCGTCGCAGTTGCACCGTCGCAGACCAGACCGAGGTCTTCTGGTTTCTCCTTCAGAAAGCAGGCCACAGTTGGCCAGCAGATGAGGAGAACGGATGCGCCAAGAATTGAATAGGCTGCGTTCCACCCGAATCGTGTGATTAGCGTCTGCGCCACGGTTGGCATCACCACGGCTCCTAAGCCAATTCCGAGCATCGTCAGGCCCAGCGCCAAACCCCGAGTTCGGTCGAACCAATGCGAGACGACTGTGCCATAGGGTATTGGGCCGACTCCGTGGATCGACAACCCTAGGAGAACGTAGAAGACATACAGCCGCGTAAGGCTGCCACTGAAGAGCCGGTTCGCAACCAAGATCAGACCGAAAATTGCCGTCCCAGCCATAATCACGCGGCGTGGACCGAAACGATCTATCAGCCACCCTGCGGGAGCGGCCGACAGGGCGCCGACGAACAGTTGCACTGTGAATCCCAGCGAAACCGCAGCGCGCCCGGCATGGAATTCCTGCATCAGCGGTTTGAAGAACACGCTGAAGGAATAGACAGCAATCGGTATACCCCAGAAAAGTCCCAGCGCTGACACGAGCACCACTCGCCATCCGTAGAAGATTGCCGTGGAATTTTGCTCCGCCGCCAACGACCTTACGGATTGCGCTGGGAGAGGCATCGAGCTCGGATCGTCAAACTTCATCTCTACGCTGCGCCTCCGGCCGATGGAGTATCGGTAGATCCTTGTTTGGCGAGGACCATGACCTGCACGAATGAGTGAAGCGGGGTAGGGCATTCGGACAGGCTTTTTTTCAATTTCTGTTCCAAACAATCGGCGAAGGTATCGCGCTTCCTGGCATCGCTGATCGACGAAGAAAGTGAAGGCACGAAGATCGCGCGAAAGAACGCGGCGTGCCGGCTGACGAGGGATTGAAGATCTCCATTAACTTGATAGTCAGTCCAAGCCACATCCGGCAGATCGAGAAGCTCGCAATGTTCAACGGAAAGTGACTGGAATTGACCATCTGCTCGAAATGGCTCCAGGAGTTGCGCCCGTCGTCGAGGGTATGAACCTAGAACCATCCGTTTGCGCTCGTCGTCATCGATGACCCGCTCATCGACGAGTTCCGCGAGCACTGTGTTCGCAGAGTTAAACACAGGTTCCAAGCCTGAACCACCGGTATCGCTCAGTCCTGGAAGGACGATCACGAGACGTCCGCCGGCCCGTAATTCCCGTGCACGCAGCGAAAGGAAGAGTCTCCAGTCCGCGGCAGCTTGCAGATCAAATGCAGCCCGCACATCCCCGGTGCAACCTAGAGACATGAAGTGTCCGGGGATCAAAGCAGGAATACGGCGGAGCCAGACGGCCGCATAAGAGCACCAGCCGAGATCAACTTGTCCTTGTGGAAAGACGCTCTCGTAGAACGATCTTCCAATGGCACACGGGAAGACATTAGGGTCATCCAGCGCATATCGTTCTGGATCTCTGTGCAGCACATCGAAGAGAGTGTTGAAATCGTTGGCGTGCTGGTCCACATGAACCACCATGACGGACCGCTCGTTGCCAACGCGCGTCCGCAGACAGCGGATCGCCGCATGCATTGGAGATAGTGAGTTCTTTCCTTGCGAAGAACCGTAATCCGCGATAACGATTGCATTGCTTCCTGGTGGAAGAGCGCAGGACTGAGCTGCTTTCTCAAGATACGGCAACGCCAGGCTGCCTCCACCGGCGGGAATCTTGGCGTGCAGATTGTAGGAGCCGCCCCCCTCCATCACGCCGTGAGTTGCTATCGTAGGAACTGACATTTACTTCTCCTGGGTACTCGGGCCATACCGAGTCAAGCCGTCTCCACTTGTCGCTCGGAAAGCGGCGGCGGTCAATTCTTCGGCGCCTCTCTTTCGATACCCTCGCAATCCCCTGATAAGTCATTTGCTCTCAATAAAATGTGGGCGTCGCACGGTTTGTGAGGTCGTGCTAAACTTTCGAACAATGTGACATACGCTGATGCCGTCTACCCTCCCACCACTCGTACGGTTCGCGAATTTCGAGGTTAACCTTCGCGCAGGAGAGCTCCGAAGAGAAGGCAGCAAAGTGCAGCTGCAGGAACAACCGTTTTCGGTCCTGGCTGTGCTGTTGGAATCAGCGGGTGAAGTCGTCACTCGTGAAGAACTCCGCAAACGCCTCTGGGCGGAGGATACCTTTGTGGATTTCGACCATCGCCTGGCGGTGGCCGTAAGCAAGCTACGGGATGCGCTGCGAGACTCTGCCGAAAATCCCAAGTTGATTGAGACGGTTGGACGACGCGGTTATCGATTTGTTGGCCAATTGGAACCCGCCGATTCATTGTCTAAGGATTCCAGCGGGGGGAACTGTGACACTCCTTCGGCTTCTTCTCAAGCAGCCGGGCAAGCACACCTCCCGAAGGTGGCACATCCGCATCCGAGGCGATCTCAAATCTTCCTTTTCTCCGTCGGATTCGTCATTCTGCTCGCGGTGATCGCCTTGACGAAGCTTGGCCACGTTCGATCTGAGAAAGGACAGTCGACGGCTCCCCGGAGCTTGGAGATCCTTCCGCTGCAAAATCGTGGCGAAGATACAAGGAGCGACTTTCTTGGATTATCACTGGCGGATGTACTCATCACGAAATTGGCCTACGTGAGTTCCCTCAGCGTCCGCCCTTCTGCGGCGATTGAGAAATATCGAGGAACGGCCATTGACCTTCAGAAAGTTGCCGCAGATCTCAAAGTCGATACGCTGCTCACGGGAAGTTTCATTCGCGATGGCAACAACTTGCGCATCACCTATCAGCTAGTCGACGCCAAAACCGAAAAAATTCTAGGCCAAGGAATGATCGACCTTAAGTACGACAATCTTCTTGCGGTTCAGGATAAAGTTAGCGGCCAACTTATTTCAGAACTGCAACTGAAATTGTCTCCCGTTGAAATGGAGCATCTAAAAGCGGAAGCGTCGGTCAGTCCACTCGCCTATGAATATTTTTTACAGGGACTTGATCTTTACGGACAGCATAAGTTTCCTCTGGCGATCGAAATGTTCGAAAAGACCACTGAGATCGACCCCAACTACGCTCCAGCATGGGCCTACTTGGGAGCTTCCTATAATTCAGATGCGGCATTCGAACTCGGTGGGCGGGAACAATATCGCCGTGCCCAAGCCGCGTACGAAAGGGCCTTGGCGATACAACCGAACCTGCTTGACGCACAAATCTTTCTTGCGAATTTCCTGATTGACACGGGAAAAGTTGAGCAAGCTGTGCCCTTGTTGCGAGACGCCTTAAAGACGAACGGCAATTATGCCGCCGCTCACTGGGAACTGGGATATGCATACCGATTCGCTGGAATGTTGGACGAATCTGTGGCCGAGTGCGAACGGGCGCGTCAACTGGCTCCCTTCGTGAAGGGCAACGGGTCGGTGTTAAACACCTATCTCTATCTAGGGGAATACCAGAGGTTTTTGGAGAGCCTGCCGGTCGACGATTCCTCGTTCACGCTCTTTTACCGTGGCTTCGGAGAATTTCACCAAAAGCAATTCGACCAAGCCTCAAAAGATTTTGATCGCGCGTACGAACTCGACCCGACTTTGTACACGGGAATTGGGAAGGCTCTGAGTGACTCGATTCATCAGCACGGAGCAGAAGGCTTGCAGCTGTTGAGTGGACTGGAGCGAACAGTGGGAGAGCGAGGAGTTGGGGATCCGGAGGCCACGTACAAGATCGCCGAAGCATATGCCATCTTGGGCAACAAAAGCTCAGCTTTACGTGTACTGAGAATGAGCGTTGAATCCGGTTTCTTCAGCTATCCCTATATTGGCAAAGACCCACTGCTGAATGATTTGCACGGCGAACCCGAATTCGCTCGGATTTTGAACGTAGCGCATCAGCGACACGAGGCATTCAAGAATTCTTTCTTTCGCTAATTCCTTTCCTTGCGGTTCTGCAGCCCAAGTGAGGGGCAAACTGGGAGTTAACCGTTGTTAGCAGGCGATTACACTCATTGAGGATCAGGCTGCCCGGTCAATGAGTGTAATAAACAGTAGGCAATCCGAAGAGCATGCTGTTGTCCTATGTTCGGCTCACGTCGGGGTGTTTTCTACGTCTATTCGGCATGTTCCGAAGAGCTATTGCTCGAACTGGAACAATGGCTTATGGACCCGGTCTTCCTCAAGGATCGCGTGCAGGTTTCCGCCTTACTGGCCGAGGATTTTCGCGAATTTGGCTCTTCCGGACTGAGCTATTGCAACATCGCGTACTCCACTTTTGCTCGTTTCAGGATGGGAACATCGGGGTCGGCGTCTTTCAAGAGGGCGAGGAAATCCCGGTACGCGCTCTTCGCCTTCGCACTGTCACCGGTCATCGCGAAGGCTCTCGCTATTTGGAGATGGGCCAGTAGTCCCAAGGGAAAATTCAGCGCGATCCCAGGATGGTCCAGCAGTTTTTGGAACTCCGCGCGGTGAGGGTCGTGGTATTGTTTTGGCCGAGGCAAATTTCGGCAAGCCATCGAGAGGAGAGCTTGAAGCGATGGCACGCCGGAGATTTCAGGATCCCGTCCCCAAGAGGGAAGGGAATTGGTGGTATCTGCTGTATTGGGTGGACACGTTTTCGGATGGAACGAGCACGAGGAAACGTAAGCGCCACAAACTAGCTCCGGAGGACATTCCAGAGCGTGAAGCCAAAAAAATGGCCGCAGAGTTTTTGCGACCAATGAATCAGGGGCTCGTCCCCATCGGTTCAGCAACAAAGTTCGAGGAATACGTGGAAACAGTCTACAAATCGACTTTGTTGCCACTGCTGGCGAACAGTACCCGAAACCGATACGAGGGAGTCATCAAGAACTATCTCATGCCGGCGTTCGGATCGAAGTGCTTGCGCGATCTCACGCCCCTAACCTTGCAGCAGTATTTCTCGGGCATCACGAATTCGAAATTGTCGTATGAATCGAGGGACAAGATTCGCGATGTCATGTCCACTATTCTTTCCTCCGCTGTGACTTACGGGATTCTCGTCAAGAACCCGATGCAAGGCGTGAGGCTAGCCCCGGCGAGAAAAGGGAACCGCGTAAGGCCCTACATCGACCCGATGAAGTTCTCTTCGTTGCTCGTCCTGATTCCTGAACCCTACGCGACTATGGTGCATGTAGCCGCGTTCACAGGTCTAAGACCGAGTGAGTTGGTGGGACTTCGATGGAGGAACGTGCACGAGGACTCCATCACAGTTGAGGAGCGGTACTGTCGCGGCGAGTGGGGTGCTCCCAAGAGCAAAGCTAGTAATGCTACGCTTCCGGTGAATCGCGGGGTGATCGACCGTATTCATCGGCTCAAGACCGTCACTGTCGAGATCAGGGCGGGTAACGCAGTCAGGCGTTATCCGGCTGTGAAATCGTGCGGACCTGGTGAGCTGGTTTTTGCTTCGGTTGCAAAGGGTGCTCCCATGAGGGACAACGCAATACTGACCCGGTTCATTAAGCCGGCAGCTCGGCTGCTGGGAATGGGTTGGGTCAACTGGCAGGTGCTCAGGCGTTCGCATGCAACATGGCTGAAGATGGCCGGTGCGGATGTGAAGGATGCTCAAGCACAAATGCGGCACTCAAGGGTGACTACGACGCTGGAGATCTATCAGCAGTTCGTGCCAGAGTCGCAGCGAAGAGTAGTAAACAAACTCAATGAGCTGACGGGAACTGGACTCGTGAACTAAGCTGTTCCGAAACCTGTTCCATTACTGTTCCAATAAACGAGTGGAGAAACGTGAGGAAACTGGTGACAAGCTTCGAAGACTCAATGACATCCGAGCGGCTGCGTCCAGCCCTGAAAAGGCTGGCGTCGGCGGTTCAACTCCGTCCCTGGCCACCATCATTCTAACGGAAGCGTCGGTTAGAGCAAGAAAAGTGCGGAGGCCATCTCCGCACGAGGTTTGTCGATTTGCGCCCACCTCATGTCATCGCGGGAGATGGCTATTAGGGCCGATCCTCGCCGAGGAGATCGGCGAGAATCCATGCGACTCCGGCGATGGCGTAGGTCTCGGCGGTTTCACTCCAATTCCCATTGTTGCGGAGGTCGGAAAGAACCAAGGGAATCCACACGAGGAACCCAAAGCTCACGAACATCAATGTCAGCAGGCGAGCCGCGAGAAGCGCCATTCGATTGGCAAAAAGAGCTACGGCGGCGAGCGCGAGCAAAACGGTCGTGGTCACCGCCCAAAACATCTGGCTCGGGGGAATCCATTTGGGAACAAGACTAGCGGTAGCCCTAAGATAAACCGCTTGTTCGAGGGAAAAGGAAGCGACACAGACGCCAAAAAGAATGCGGCCGATCCGACGAAGCTTTGGCGGTGACCATGCTGATGACAAGCGCGCATAAACGATTACCGCCCCGGTCGCGAGAGAGAACTGCTCGAAGAAGTTGCCCCAGCTGTTGTAGACCTGGGGCGCAATGACCATTTGTGGCACGCACCGCAAGGCAAAGATAAGATACGTCGCACCCACGAGGGCTGCGCCAGTTTTCGCGGTACGATGGAACTGGATCGTGACGCTCCCGAAGATCAGGGCAGCCGCGGCGGCGTAAAGAAGGTAAGGCGGCTGATGCCAGCCGTTGTAGTCGTGCCAGGCCAGTGTGATGAGGCCGGTGGCTAAGACGCCCAATCCAAAAACGTGCTGGCCGAGATTCGAACGAGTTGATAGGGTCATTGGTTTTCAGCCCTGTGTCACTATACCCTTTGATCCATTCCATTGCATGTGCTCGCGGCCTCGAGGTCACAAGAAGATTTCGGTTGACACCGTTTTGAGTAGTTTTATAATCATTCTCATCCGATAACTATGCGTCTCACCCATGGACAGTTCCGTGAGCTGGCCGCGAAGCACGATTTGGCGGTCACACACCAGCGTCAGGTGCTCTATGAGGCCGTCGTCGCATCCCAAGGGCACTATTCCCCGGAAGACATTTACGCCGCAGTCCGGCGCCGCATTCCATCCATTTCTTTGGCCACGGTTTACAACAATCTGCGGCTTTTCATCGAGTGCGGGTTGCTGCGGGAGGTGACTCCTCATGCGGCCACGTTGCGCGTGGACGGCAATCTCAAACCTCATCACCACCTGGTGTGCTCGCGCTGCAAGTCGGTGCAGGACATCGAAGGAGAGTTCATCGATTTTAAACGGCTATCGCGGCATCTGCCGGATGGCTTTGACCTGACGCAGCCGTTGGTCGAGGTCTTTGGCCTCTGCCGCCGGTGCAGCGCCAAAAAGTAACTTTTTCACGTCGTATTTCATCACTATTCGAAGGACGGAAATATATGGAAAATACACTCGCGACTTCATCGGGAAGTGTCTCTCCCGAAACTAAGAACAAGAGTACCTTGCCCGAAGCCAAGTGCCCGTTTAACCACGGGGCTTCCACGCCCACGAACCGCGACTGGTGGCCGAATCAGGTGAACGTGAATGTCCTGCACCAGCATTCCCCAAAGTCCGATCCGATGGGTAAGGAGTTCGATTACGCAGAAGAGTTCAAGACGCTCGACCTGAAGGCCGTGATCAGGGACCTGCACGCGTTGATGACGGATTCGCAGGAGTGGTGGCCGGCCGACTTTGGGCACTATGGACCGCTTTTCATTCGTATGGCGTGGCACAGCGCCGGCACGTACCGCATCGGCGACGGCCGTGGCGGGGCTGGAGCCGGGCAGCAGCGCTTCGCGCCGCTGAATAGCTGGCCGGACAATGTGAACCTAGACAAGGCACGCCGGCTGTTGTGGCCGATCAAGCAGAAGTATGGGCGGAAGATTTCCTGGGCCGACCTTATGATTCTCGCGGGCAACGTCGCACTCGAATCGATGGGATTCAAGACGTTCGGTTTTGGCGGCGGCCGCGCAGACGTGTGGGAGCCCGAAGAGGTGAATTGGGGTCCAGAGGGCACTTGGCTTGCCGACGAGCGTTACAGCGGCGATCGTGATCTGCAGAATCCTCTCGGCGCAGTGCAGATGGGTTTGATCTATGTGAATCCGGAAGGGCCGAATGGAAAGCCGGATCCGATTGCCGCGGCACGCGATATCCGTGAGACTTTCGCGCGCATGGCGATGGATGATGAAGAGACCGTAGCACTCATTGCCGGCGGTCACACATTCGGCAAAACCCACGGCGCGGGCGTTCCCGCTCAATATGTGGGCAACGAACCAGAAGGTGCCGGCATCGAGGATCAAGGCTTCGGATGGAAGAACAAGCTTGGCAAGGGTCATAGTGCTGACACTATCGGCAGCGGGCTGGAAGTGATTTGGACCACGACGCCTACGAAGTGGAGCAACAACTTCTTCACCAACCTGTTCGGCTACGAGTGGGAACTGACGAAGAGTCCGGCTGGTGCGCATCAGTGGACACCGAAAAATGGCGCAGGCAAGGGTAAGGTGCCAGATGCACACGATCCTTCTAAGCGTCATGCGCCCTCTATGCTGACCACGGACCTCGCCTTGCGGTTCGACCCGGCTTACGAAAAGATTTCACGCCGCTTTTACGAGCATCCCGATCAGTTCGCCGACGCATTTGCGCGGGCGTGGTTCAAGCTGACGCACCGCGACATGGGGCCGATCAGGCGCTATCTTGGCCCGCTCGTTCCGAAAGAAGTCCTAGTGTGGCAAGATCCAGTTCCCGCCGTGAGTCACAAGTTGATCGGGGATAAGGAGATTGCTGCGCTGAAGGCGAAGATTCTCAAATCCGGACTGTCGATCTCCCAACTGGTCACGACTGCCTGGGCATCGGCGGCGTCGTTCCGCGGTTCCGACAAGCGCGGTGGGGCGAACGGGGCGCGCATCCGCCTTGCGCCACAAAAAGATTGGGCAGTGAACCAGCCAGCCGAACTGGGGAAGGTTCTCAAGAAGCTGGAGGCGATCCAAAAGGAGTTCAACGGTTCGCAGTCCAATGGGAACAAAGGGAAGAAGGTCTCGCTCGCAGACCTGATCGTGCTGGGAGGCTGCGCCGCTATCGAGGAAGCCGCGAAAAAGGCCGGTCATAAGGTGAAGATTCCTTTTTCGCCTGGGCGCACAGATGCTTCGCAGGCGCAGACCGATGTGCATTCATTCGCCGTAATGGAGCCGATCGCGGATGGGTTCCGCAACTATCTCCGCGGCGGGCAGGTCCTGTCGGCTGAGGAGTTTCTGTTGGATCGGGCGCAGTTGCTCACGCTGACTGCCCCCGAGATGACGGTTCTCGTTGGCGGCATGCGCGCCCTGAATGCGAACTTCGGGCAGGCCAAACACGGCGTCTTCACCAAGCGGCCGGAGACGCTGACGAACGATTTCTTCGTCAACTTGCTCGACATGAATACTAAGTGGCAGGCCTCCTCGACATCCGATGGCGTGTTTGAGGGGCGCGATCGGGCGACGGACAAAATCAAGTGGACGGGAACACGCGTCGATCTGGTCTTCGGTTCGAACTCCCAGCTCCGGGCAATCGCAGAAGTTTATGCTTGTGATGATTCGAAGGAGGCGTTTGTGAAGGACTTCGCGGCTGCGTGGAACAAGGTGATGAATCTTGATCGCTACGACCTCGCCTGAGCACGAGGAAGAGGAATGCTTTCTACTTTGTGCGGTTGCTCTTGTTCGGACCGGCTGATGCGAAGGTTCACTTTTTGCTGGCGTGGCTTGCCGAGAGTGGCGATCCACAGAACGGCTCGAACCAAAGACCGATCTAGCCACGGCCGCGCCGAATTAATACGCGTTCTTGCTGTTGAAAATGCGGAGCAAAGTCATTGTGATGATTTGGAGGTCGAAGGTCAGACTCCAGTTGCGGAGATAGTACAGATCGTATTCCACGCGTTTAGCGATGGAAGAGTCCCCGCGCCAGCCGTTGACCTGGGCCCACCCGGTGATTCCAGCCTTAAACATGTGACGGGAATTGTAGCGGTCGATCTCCTCCAGGAAGCGCTCAACGAAATGCGGGCGCTCGGGTCGCGGTCCCACGATGCTCATCTCGCCCCTTAGCACATTAAAAAACTGGGGGATCTCGTCAAGATTCGTGCGGCGCAAGAAGGCGCCCACCGTGGTTCGCCGTGGATCGTCGGCACATGTCCAGCGCGTGTTTTCCTCCTCGAGACTGCACATTTTCATAGTACGGAACTTGAACATCCGGAAGACGCGTCCGTTTAATCCCACCCGATTCTGAGCAAAAAAGACCGGACCGCGGCTTTCCAGTTTTATGGCCAGGGCAATGAGCAGGGTGAAAGGCAGTGTGAGCAACAAAACAAGAACTGAGAAGGCCATGTCAAATATTGTTTTCTGGAAAAGGTAGGAACCGGTTTCCGCCAGAGATGGCCGCAGATCGAGCATGTGAAAGCCGCCCAGGTCGATCAGCCGGTCGCGGAGGACAACGCCCTCCCCCAGATCGATCACGACCCGGGTAGGGACACAAAGCTTTTCGAGTAGCGGCGCGATCTTCTGCACATCGTTCAAGCGGGCGGCAGGCAGTGCAATAATGACATCGTTGATTGAATTCCCGTTGGAAAATGACGGGAGCTGATCCAGTTCGTATATGGGACCATCCACTGCGACCTCTTGATCGGGAAGCCGCACAAAACCCATCACCCTGCAAGGTAGTACTTCGCCGTGCAACAGCGATGTCCCAACCCGCCGGGCAAAACGATCCGCTCCGACCACTAGAATCTTGACTTCGTTTCTGCCATCTTTCCGCAAGAATTCCAGAAAGACCCGGAAAAGGATACGGGCAACAGTTACGAGGCCGAACAGAGCGACGGCGCTGATGCCAACGACCAGTCGCGAGTAACTAGCCTGCCGATAGAGAAATCCCGCCGCCATTACCACTGCGTATGTGAATGCCAGAGCCTCCAGCAATCGCCGGCTTTTCCCACCGGGGGCGTACAACTGCTCTACGTTCCAGAGACCTGACTCTTCGGCGGCAATCGCCCAGACAATAGTCGTCAGAAGCAGAATGCTCCAGTAGGAAGGCAGACCAGGCGGAGGAGTGCGCGAGAACAGGAAGTTGAAACCGAAGCGCACCTTTACAGCGATGAAATAAGCACACGCAGGCAACAACAGCGTTACGATTTTCAAATACAAACGGGCAAAGCTAAGGCGACTGCGAATCATACATACTCACTTCTGCCCCCCACAACACGAATCACGCTACATTATGAACCACGCTCGAGCTTTTTTCTTGACTAAGTGAACCAAACGAGTCACGCATCCAAGCTTCACCATCTTGTTCCGTGGGCCAAGCAAACAGGCGCCGCGGAAACTTTTCCTCCGGTATGTTCCACTGCGCCCCGTATCGATGTTGGTTCAGCCAAGTGGTAATTTGATCTGCAGCGAGTTGGTGGTGGACTTCGGCGATGATGAGCGGCCGCTGAGCGGCGAAAAGAGTTGTGGCGCCTCGGAGGACTTCGTACTCACCACCCTCCACGTCTATCTTGACCATTTGCGGCGGAGGTCCCCCGGCTGCGACGAAGTCGTCCAGTGTGATTGCCGGAACATTTATGACTTCACCCTTTGCCAGCACGGGACGGTTCCCGTCGGCTTCAACGCCACCTTGGGACCGGGCTGTTGCGCCGCGACGAAAGGAGAGTCCATCGCTGGTGGTACGCGACCATACAGCGGCATGCACGACTTGAAGGCGACCGTCCAGTCCGTTCCTCACAGCATTGTCCCTCAAGCGTTCGACATTCTCGGGATCTCCTTCAAAAGCCACAACCTGACCCAATTCGCCTACAAGCTGGGCGGCGCCGAGAGCCATGGTGCCCACGTGGGCGCCAACGTCATAGATAACGGCACCGGGCCGAACCCCAGCCAAAATTGCATTCTGCACTTCGGGTTCGTGCTCTCCACGCCAGAGGCGCGCTTCTCCGGAAACACGAATCTGCATCCACAGTCCCTCGGATAGGCCGGATTGAATCCTCACCCAAGTGCGTGGTTTCCGCAGGAAACATCGCTCTACCAGCCCTTTAAGCCGGTCAAGCCCTCGTCCAGTGCCGGGCCACCGCCGACATACACCTTCCTCTAGAGATTTCTTAAGGATGAAGTACATCCGATAAAGGTTGCCGTAGAACCTGTCCATCGTCAGTCTCTTTCACTCGTGGAATCCAATGGCGGTTTACGCTTTGCATGTTGAGCGCTCGTCGTGGCTCTCAACCCTCAGCGTATGCAGCACTGACCACTGACCGATTGCTGAAATGGACGCAGGCCTCTTTAGGGCGCATTGTGCAGTCCGAATGAGGCCGATAACCCGAGAAAAACGGCGCGGTTCCCGGCTGTCGATATTACATGAATCGGGAACAATTTTATTTATTCGGATCATACCGCAAGAGCCTGAAAACGAGTACATCCGGGCAAAACGCAGCCTCGGAACATGCCCGTCGAGAAACTCTACCGAACGTTGGTGTCCGTTTCGTCACGGATTTGTAAAATGTTCGTAAATTACCGCTCTTGAATGATCGTGAGGCTGGTATGGTTTTCGCAGGCAGTCGTGGAGAACTCCGTCTCAAAGACGGACTCCGATCTTACTCAGTGCGTTCCCAGATCTTGTCCCCATTCGCGAATGTTTCCGCGACATGATAGTGATCGCGGAGGTAGAGATTTAATGGACCGAGATGATTACCTTCGCCGCCGGGATCGTCCAACTCGCGGTACCAACTCACGAAGCGTACCTGGTGGCTTTCAAGTGATTCGACAACATTTCGAGCCTCTTCGGGCCTGGTGTAGTCTGTTGGCCTCAGGAATGGCACGCGAGTCGGATTTCGGAGCCAAAGCTCAAAACATAGAAGCGGATCTCCGAAGAAATATTCCGATGGATGGGTCCGCTCAGCCAGCCACTTAGTCTTCTCGTAAGCTGCAGGCTGGAAAAATGCAGTACGCCCACTGGGAAGATCCAGGACTGCCTTCCATCGTGTTTGCGTGACAATCGGCTTTGCGACCCCCAAGACTATGACCGCTGTCCAAAGTATGGGCGAAAGAAGCTTTCCGGCCCAGACCGAGGAATTCGTGAACCAAACCAGGAGGATGATTCCGGGTAGGGAAACTGTATACAGCCTGTTGTATGCCGGAGCGGAGGCGACGGTGAGAAACAACGACAGCCCTGTGATGTTTACCAGCATCAATCGTTCCCAGGGCAAGTTGGGCCGAGAACGAGCTGTAGATAGGTAATACAGGACGAACACAACGTAAACCCATGGAATGAGGATATGAATAAAAGGCCAGGCCGCCAAGTCGGCCCAGTTCGGCCACGAATGAATGGAAGGCCGTTCCTGCAGATAAACTCGCCAGGTATTGAACCGATCGGCCGAATAATACTTGGCCACGAAGATCACCGTGTAATACAAGAACCGTCTCGCTCCTACCTTCCAGAGAAAATAAAAATTGAAAGCGAAGACGATTGCTACAAAGCTGCCGAGAAGGCCACCCTCCCTCTTAAGCAGCAAACTCCACGATTCGCCGTTATGGCGCCATTCCCACAGCAGAAACACGCTAAAGCCCAGAGCGCCTAGGATCATGGATTGACTGAAGCACGTGGCTAAGCCCCAGAGAGCGCCGGCCCATGCGATTCGTGACGCACTTCTTCTCTCGATGGCAACGGCAAGCGCCGCTATACCGGCAAGCACGCTGTACCAGTGATGGGTAGCGTCAAGGTAACCACTGAAGGGAAGCGTAAGAAACAAGAAACCGGGAAGGAGAATCTGCTTTGCGGGTAAACCTCCGGGGAGTAATGCTTTCGAAATCCTGATGCTGAGCCAAACACCGACCACCCCGAGCAAGATCAACATCGCCTGCGGGAGCCAGGCTCTGACCCCAAACAGTCTGAATAGCGCGGCATAGAGTACGTCCGTGCCGGGTAGCGTGAAGTGATCATAGTCCCGGTAGATGATCTGGCCGTCAAGCATTCGCATGGCATGATGCAAGTAAATTGCTTGATCGCCGGATGCCACACGCGGAGTCGCAGGAAGAACGAATACTTGCAGATACAAGAAAATTCCGCAGGCCAGCAAAACTACCGGCAGTATCCATCGCCTGGCATGATGCTTGAGGTCCAGGGTGCGCTCTTCGGTAGCGTCAGCAAATTGGGCAGAGCGCTTCAGTGCTGCCTCCTCGTGCGAACATTCGACTGCGGTTCCCCAGAACCGGTCTTGCTCAGAAAGGCTAATTGAACTGCCGCCGGATTCGTCACAGAATTGTCAAATGTCCGTATATTCTGGGTTCTGACGTCTTTTGCACATGGCGAAGCTGGTACTGTTTCACGGTGCCGAGTCTTTAAATTAAGCCGTGAATGCTCTCCGCGGCTACAATGCTGCTTCGACGCAGAGGAAATGCGATGTCCGGTGACGCCAACCTTAGCATTGTCGAGCCCGGCGGATTAAGATTCTGGTCGCGATATCGCCGGTGGGTAGATATCGCCGAGTGGATTCTGGTGGCGGCATTGTTGGCGGTTTTTGCCGGGCGCGGATTCCTGCCTGCTTGGCGAACTCTCAATACCGACTTCCCGAACTACTATCTCGCGGCTTCACTTTATCATCGAGGTGTTCCTCTCGACCGCGTATATGAGTGGATCTGGTTCCAACGACAAAAGGACTACGCGGGTATCGAACAACCGCTGGTGGGATTTGTCCCCAATCCACCGATGTGCATATTACCGGTTTTGCCGCTGAGTCGACTCTCACCCTTGGCCGCGAAGCGTGCCTGGCTCATCTTAAACCTCGGGTTCCTTCTGCTTGCGTTCGGGTTGCTGCATCGCGTTACAAAGCTGGCCTGGCGCCGGGCTGCGCTTGTTTGCCTGCTGTGCATCATCCCGCTCCGCGCGAATTTCTTGTTTGGACAATATTATGTCCTCATTCTATTGCTGATCTGCGCGGCATATTACTCCTCATGTCTGAACCATCGATTTACTTCCGGGCTGCTGCTATCAGTGGCCGCTTGTCTTAAGATCTTTCCCGCTCTCTTCTTGATCCTGTTTATCTGGAGGCGAGATTGGCGCTCGGCGGCGGGACTGATCCTTGGAACAGCTGCGCTGACTGCTATCTCGATCGCCATGTTCGGTTCGGAGGTTCACCGGATACTCCTGATCGAAGTTCTCCCGAGGGCGCTTCGCGGCGAGTTAGTCGGACCCTACGAACTTCAGTGGAATTCATTTACCTCACTCTGGCATCACCTTCTTCTTTTCGAGCCCGAAATGAACCCCTCGCCGCTTCTGAATTCGCCCATGCTTTATGCCTTGATCCAAGCGATTACGAATGTGGGTTTGCTATTCGGCTTTCTGTGGGCAACAGGTGACGACTGCGTAAAGTCAAGGAAGCCATTGGAGTGGGCGGCCCTTGTACCTCTTTCTCTTCTATTGTCTTCTATGCCAGGTTCTTATCACTATTGTGTGCTGGTATTTACCGGCGTGGTTGGAATAAGCGAACTCTTGAAACTTGAAGACAAGCGGTGGGCGCTCCTTTTTATACTCCTGTTCTCGATTGCTTGCGCTCCGGTGCCGGGTCGGGTCGGAAAGCTCTTCCTGCCGCGATTAGCGGGAACCCTTGGTCTCTACGCGTTGCTATTGCGCACGGTTTCTTCCGGTAAGAGGTTTCGCATTGGAAGGAGATGGCTGGCAACGGCGGCACTGGCGAGCGTCGTGCTCATGACTTCTAATCTAAACTCGCTGAAGAACCGAAGCGAGGACTTTCGCCGCCGTCTATCGAACATCTCTATCGGCTACAGTGCAAGCAATCCTGTTGCAATCGAAGGCCGAGTCGTTTTCACCGAAATGATGAACGAGAAATACGCCGCGACGGATTTGCAAGATAACCGGGCTCAACCCATGCCTTTCTTTTCCGGTGATGTACTTTCAGTCGGTGGAAGTCAGCGCGGTGCGGTTGGGTATTTCGAATCCGTGACCAGACAATCGTCCATCATGCAACTCCCGCTCGCGGCTGCAAATCCGATTCCTGATTATGTAGCGCAAGGGGAGCAGCCTAAGCTTTCGTCGGACGGTAGATGGCTAGCTTTCATCAGAGAACAAGACGGAAGAACCTCTGCTTGGCTGTCACAAGCGCAGTCTCCAACGACTGCGCAACTAATTGTAAATGGCGTGCCGAACATCATGGACATTAGCGTTACTTCTGAAGGCGACTTGATTGCCGCCGCTGGCACAGTGAGTGACGCGCACTTGATTATGGTGAGGCGTACAACTGGTGTCATTGAGCCGCTGAACGGAATTGCCGGTCCCGTGAGATATCCGGCGATCTCTCCCGATGGGAAGCGGCTCGCGTTCAGCCGCCGGCAGTGGGGGTCGTGGCACCTCGTGGTCCGCGAACTGACGACTGGCATTGAGCAGCAATTAACGCACGCAGCATGCAACGCGACCTTGCCATCGTGGGCGGACAGCCTCACATTGTTGTATGCAACCGATTGCGGAAGAGGGCTCGGCCTGAGCGCGCTCGCACGGGTGGATGTGCGGGATTGAGAGGAGCATAAAACTGTGAGCGTACCGTCGGGCCGCTTCAAATCGTAACCTCTCAGCAGTTTCGGTTGAGCACCATTTTGATCGCGACCGTGGCACGGCACGGTGCGCCACGTAAGTGCTGTAAGACGCTTCGAGCGCGTTGGCGAAGGGCTTGGAAAGATCTGGTATCGTAGTTCTTTCGGACCTTGCGTCGAGAAAAGTGAGGCTTTTCTGTGCGGATTGTTTCTCTCCTGGCGAGTGCAACTGAAATCGTTTGCGCCTTGGGCGCCGGCGAAATGCTGGTGGGGAGGTCGCATGAGTGCGACAACCCGGACTGGGTGAGGGGTCTCGCGGCTTGCAGCGATCCGGCGTTTGATGTGTCTGTTTCGAGCGGGGCAATCGACACCGAGGTTCGGCGCAGACTTCGATCGGGCGAGCCCTTATATCACGTTCACGGAGAATTGATTCAAGAGCTGCGTCCCGATCTGCTGATCACTCAGTCGCATTGCGAAGTGTGTGCCGTTACGCCCGGAGATGTGCAGCGTAGTTGCGGGCATGCGGCGCGGCAACTGGCGCTCTCCGCGTCGTCTTTGGAAGACATCTTCCGAAGTATTCTGCGGATCTCGCAAGAGCTTGGTCTGGAGGAGCGGGGCGAAGCGCTCGTCCGTTGCGAACGACAGCGCCTGGACGCGGTCAGGAAGAAAGCGGCGGGTTTCAGCCGGCCAACCGTGGTAATGCTGGAGTGGACCGACCCCGTGTTCGCCATGGGAAACTGGGGTCCGGAACTGGTGGAAATCGCAAACGGCGAACTCTTGCTTGGCAAGAAAGGCGAATACTCCGCAGCCATTCCTGCCGAACAGCTTCGCGCTGCCGACCCAGAGTACTTGATTGTCGCGCCCTGCGGATTCAATTTGGACCGCAGTCTGCGGGAACAATGCGTGTTGGAGCGATATCCGTGGTGGCGGGAGCTTCGCGCGGTGCAAAGCGGTAACGTCGCGTTTGCGGACGGCAATCTGTTTTTCAATCGTTCCGGAATGACGGTCTCAGAAACGGCAGAGATCATTGCCGAAATCCTTCACGGCGCCTCGTTCGGCGGAGGAACTGAAGGAGTTCACTGGCGATGGGTCGAAAAGGTTGCGAAGGGAAATTCGTTGCCGGTGACGACCAGTCGGGCGTGAGGGCGGCTAGTTAACTCAGAAGGCCTGTGCTCCGGGTGCGGGCATCAATGCGGGCGCTCGGCTCGCAACCGCTATAATGAAGTTGTGAGCAAGACGGCAGTTCGACAAATGGCTTCGGCGGATTTTCCCACTCGCTGGGGAAAGTTCCGCATTTATGGTTTCCGGGGCGACCTGGACCCGGCTGAACGGCCGAGGCAGGACATCGGCAAACAACAAACTGTCGAAGAAGCCGTAGCCCTTGTAATGGGCGATGTTCATTCCGCTCCTCCGTTGGTTCGCATCCACTCCCAATGCCTCACTGGCGACGTGTTTCACTCGTTGCGCTGCGATTGCCGTCAGCAACTCGAACTTGCGCTGGCGATGATTTCCAACACTGGCGCGGGCATTTTGATTTACGAGCAGCAGGAAGGACGTGGCATTGGACTGATGGCCAAGCTGCAAGCCTATGAGTTGCAGGATTCCGGGCTCGACACCGTTGAAGCCAATGAACGTCTCGGCTTCAGGGCCGATCATCGCAACTTCGCCTTGCCTGCGGAGATGCTTAAGAGTTTGGGGGTCACGCGCGTTCGTCTGCTCTCCAACAATCCCGAAAAGGTAGCGGCGCTCGAACGCGCCGGTGTCGAAGTCGTGGAGCGCGTCCCTTGCGAAGTACAACCCAGCGAGTACGCCGAGGAATATCTCAAGACTAAGAAAGAAAAGCTCGGCCACTTATTCACATCGCGGTGAGGGCCGCGCGCCCGGTAGCCGCGCCCGTGAATTCTTCCGGCGACAAATGCCCCAGCCGGGGCGGACCTGTGAGGCCGCACAGAGTTGGCTTAACGGCAGTTACAGGGGGTTGCCCGCTCTTGGCAATCCTCAGTAGATACCCGGTACTAGCCTTGCGGTGTGTAGCGCATAGGCTTCGTATGCGCTGCCGAAAAGTTTGCGCAGGTGCTCTTCTTCGAGCCGAACTTGCCGCAGTAGCACCAGCCACCACAGCACAGCCAGCATCCACCCAACGGCGCTCGCAAACACGAGGGCTATAGCAATCTTTTCCACCATTGCTCCAGCATAGAGCGGGTGCCGGACGTGGCTGAACGGACCGGATTCTATGAGCGTCGGGGGTAGAGTTTGGCCGGCAAATGCGGATTCAAGGTACCTATTAGTCCATCTCATCCACGGAGCAACCACCAGGTACAGCAGCAGTCCGAAGGTCTGCGCTCCTCGGTGTTCAAGGCTAGGTAGCAGGTGCCAGTGTCCGTAATCTAAATAGACTGCAAGCTCCGCTACCGTTAACACGGCCGACAATTTTACCAAACCGGGCCAGGACGTCCTGGCCCAAAGCTCGCGTCGGCACTCGGCAGAGACATGCACCCTTTGCGCGCTCTTTGTCGCACGAAACACCGGGAGCGCCCGCATCAGGCGTCTCAGTATAAAACGAAACTTCGGGAACCCCAGCATCAGGAGGTACCCGCCGGAAAAAAGGTCTATCCGCGACCACGGCGATGGCTTCCCCCACTGAATGAGACAGGCGAACGCCGCGACTACATATGCCACCGAGAAAGCGGTCCAAGGGTCTATCCGCCGGCCGGGCTTCGAAACCGGTGTGTCTCGCGCACACGTTGTGCTTGGGGACGTCGCGTCTGTACCCGTTGCACCATCGACTAGCGTAGGCGGGCTCAGAGGATTGATGGGTTCAGCAGGTCTGAGCAAAAGCGCCGGACCGACCGGCGTTCGCTTGCTGTCGCCACTCATTTCTTCACGCACTTCGCAGCCCCTCGAGTTTTAGTGCCAAATTCTGGTGGGGTCCCAGACGCGCGTCGGGGCGCAGGCGACGCCCATGTTGTTCCTCAAGACCCGGTCTCGGTCACTGGCTTCGTGAATTCGTAAACCTGAATTGCCGGAATTCGAGAGGCGCTGTCAAACATGCCGCCCCTGCCTGCGGCAAGAAAGATCGGACGCTCCGGTTCGGCAAAGAACAGATCGTGCACCCTGAGAAACGCGAAACCATTCAACGGGAAACATGACAGGATACTCTCAGTGGAGTGGCTCACCGTTTCGATCTGCACTGGGCCGCGCATATCACGGAAGCCCGGCCGCCAGCCGCGAGCATAGGCTTCCGGGTGCATTTCACTTATCAAGAGTCGGCCCCGCGATTTCATCACTCGCGCCAGTTCCTGTGCGATCCCTTGCAGATCCCGAATGTGATTAAAGGCAAAGGAAGACAAAACGAAGTCGAACGCTGATGCTTGAAAGGGCAGTTGTAAACAGTCGGCGAGCACGAGCGGGCTGTGGATCCCAACCGTTCCTCGAGCAACTCCGAGCATCGCTGCCGAGAGATCGATTCCCACGGCCGTGCGAGCACCCCGCGCCAAGAGCCGGGTCAGCCATCGTCCCGTGCCACATCCCAAGTCGAGAACATTGCTGCCCGTTACATCCGGAAGAATATTCGCGAGATGACGCTCCTCCAATGCCAGGAGTGGGTTGGGAACTCGGTCATAATTCCGGGCCCAACGCTCATAGCCCTCCTGGACCGAAACGCAGGCCACCTCGGTGGAGCGAGGAAAGAATATTTCTGCTTCATCGTTAAGGTGGTGCGATTGGCCCTTCTGGCTTGCCAGCTGGCTCACAAGCTCTCCGCTTTTGGTTTCCGCAATCCGATCATGCGCTGAGTCCACTCAAGTTCCATAGGAACAGAATAGATCCCCAGGCGATATCTCCAGCTACTGAGCATCTTGAGCGCTAAACGCCCCCACCTCGGGAGCCGGGTATCCTGTGCTGTTGGCCAGCGAGAAGACACCACCAGTTCAAAGTTGTCGATTAATTGTTTCGTCCTGGGTCTCAACCATGGAGTTCTCGGATCCTTCTGTGTGGCGAAGCGCTGCCAGGGCTCCGTTGCCCACTCGTCGGGGCTTTCGGGAAACTTGAACTGACCCTCGATGCCGCCATACATTTCAGCGCGCTGTGGAACCGGCGTGTAGTGTTCAACGACAATCTCGGAGTCGGGATTGAGTTGTTTGAGTTGACGGATGAACTTGATGCAGTCCACAGTGTCGCCTTCTGGGTCCGCGGGATTCCCGAAGATAATGGAAAATTCGGGGATGATGCCGAAGCGGCGGATGCGCGAGGCGAGAGCCAAGGTGTCTTCGGCACGAAGGTCCTTGTGCATCTCCTTTAGAACCTTGTTCGAACCGGACTCGGCACCGAAGAAGATCATGGCACAGCCAGCGCGCCGGATAGCCTCGAGCGTCGCGTCCGAGTATCCCATCATGATGTCAATTCTGGCTTCGCACCACCAACGCATGTTCAGGGGAGCGATTCGATCGGCCAATTCCCGCGCATGCTCCTCGCGTAGGAAGAAATTGTTGTCATAGAACTGCACTGAATCGACGCCATAGGAGTGGGCCAGATGACGAAGAATTTGCTCTGTCCGGGCGGGACCCTCCAACTTCTCACGGCTGCCGGAAAAAGTTACCACGCCACAGAAATTGCACCGAAACGGACAGCCAATGCTGGCCTGATGCACGGCGGTCCTGCGGCCCAAAAATGTGGGCAGTATGTACTTCTCAGCAGGGATGCGGTGATACGGATACCAGGGAAAGTCATCGAGCTTCCTGATGGGGCGTTCCGGATTGTTCTTTTGAGTGCCGTCTGACTCTTTGTAGGAGAGCCCGAGAATGGTCTTGAAGTCCCGCTTTCCCCTTATCGCTTCGAGCAGCTCCAGAAAGGTTTGCTCTCCCTGGCCGCGCACCGCAAAATCCACGTACGCGGCATTGAGAGTTGCCTGGGTATAGTTCGACGCAAAATATCCACCCCAAACAATGGGCACAGTAGGGAAGGCCCGGCGAACCTCACGGCAGCTTGCCACGGCGCCCACTGTTTGCGGACCAGGCATGACAGTGACCGCCAGAAGCTCCACGTCGTGCTCTCGCAGAATGGCCAGAAGAGTCTCGGTAGGTTGAGGATCCAGATTCCCGTCCACGATTGCGACTTCCTCGGTGCCTTCGAGAACAGCAGCAATGGCCAGGATCGACAAAGGAAAGCGCCGATTGCGAGGCTTGGTTGCCTTCGGGTTGTAGAGAACGATCATGCAGGGTAGTTCATCGCTTCGTGCTGCGCCGTCTTCAGGCAACATTCAAACGGCCGAACTTGCTGGCTTTAGGTGCAGCTTGAAGCGGTCTCCGGGCCCATCATCTTGGCATCCACACTGGGTTTGGGGAGCTTCACGATATTCTTCAGTTGGCGGTTCAGCCAAAGCTCGACCGGAAAACTATAGAAATCATGGTTCAATCGCACGCGCGCCGGATAGGCGGTCAGATGTTGAACGGCTTTGGCGAAGCGGCCGGGGCCATTCGCAGCAATGGGAGCCCGATCGAACGCGATTCGAAGGTAGTCCCGCATGGTCTGCACACGTTGGTGCGCTTTGCCGTGAAGCCAAGGCAGCACTGTGTATCTCGGGAAATAACTCACCCAGTCTTCGAGCGTCTTGGGCACGTCGATACCAAGAGATGCGGCCTGGCGGAAGATTGGAGAACCGGGATAGGGGGTGAAGATGTTGGTCCAAAATTCAGCTCCCGGAAATTTTTGACAGATGTCCATCATGAAGGCGACTGTCTCGCGCCGCTCCTTATCGCCCTCTCCGGGATAGCCAAAAATGATATTGAAGGACGGAATCACTCCTGCTTTGACACAGCGTTCGGTTGATTCATAGATGTCGCCCAACACCTGAAAATCCTTGTTCATGAGCTTCATCACGGTTGGGGAAGCTGTTTCGATACCCTGACAGATCTGGTGCAAGCCAGAACGACGCAGCAAAGCCAACTCTTCGACGCTGAGGCGGGCGGTCAGATTGGTGGTGGCCTGGACGCTCCACTTAAAGCTTGCGCCCTTCCGAATCAGAGCCTCAGCGATCTGGAGTGACCGCGGGAGGTCAACCAGGAAATTGTCATCTGCCATCCACAACAACTCAAGCCGGTAACGGCGAGTGAGGTCGATGGTTTCCTCCACGACCTGTTCGACTGGCAGTGCATTCCACTTGCGGCCATAAACCCCCGCATTGGTGCAATACGAACAGTTGAAGGGACAGGCTAGACTCGAAACGTACATAGTCCAGCGACGCCCGCAAACTCGCTCGTACGCGTCGAAATCAGCTAACTGGTAGGCTTTCGCCGGCATCTTGTCGAGGGTCTTAAGAGGACGCTCTGGAGTTAGGTGAAGTTTGCCATCCCGCTTGAACCCTACCCCAAGCACACCGTCGAGTTCGGAACCCTCCTGAAGACATTGGACGACCTCGAGCATGCTGTCTTCGCCCTGAGCCCGGACGATGATGTCAACATAGTGAGCCTCCAGCGTCTGCCCTGGCAGCAGCGATGGATGCCAGCCCCCGAGAATGACCGGAAAGTCAGGGTTCCACTTCTTTACCGCCTTGGCAACCTCTACCGTGTCGTGAATCATGGGGCCAGTGACGACCGAAATGCCCAGGCAAAGTGCGTCCTGCACTTCTTCCAGAATCCGCTTCTTGTAATTTGGCGTGATAGTGGAGTCGACGATCTTAACTTCGTATCCAGCATTTAACAGTGGCGTTGAAATCGCCAAGATTCCCAAGGGTGCTGTCGCTTCGATGCTGGAAAATGAGGGAACAAAAAAGACGATCTTCTTCGAAGCCTTCACACGATTACCTCGCAGGTCTTTCGCTTGCCTTGCATTTGAAATTCGGTTCCAGCTCTATATTCGCAGGCCCGTGGAAGACCCGTGAAACGAGAACTGCCCAAAAAAAACTGAGAGTAAAAGCTACCAGCACCGATTGTCACGATTGTCGCCCACTTGTCAAAATTTTGTAAAACCTGAACCGTGGTCGTCCAGTACCCTCGGGCTAGCCACCGGCAAAATGACAGAAATTTGACAATACAGTGACAAACTCGATTATTTGGGGGCGTAGATTTCTTTGTTATCCGCGACACGTGGCTATCGGTACGCGACTGAGCATCCGGGATTCGCACGGCGCTCGGATACTTTACGGAGCAGTCCAAAGAAAGCGCACGCAGGGATACTGTGAAGAAAAAGGTCGTCCTCTTCTACCCGCCGTACGATGGACCCCCGCTAAGTGCGCCCCTCTGTCTGCTGGCGCTGGCTTCGCCACTTCTGCAAGCTGGATTTGAAGTCAAATTAGTGGACAACCTGACGGCGCCTGATTTCGAGAATGTAATTCTTCGAGAGATTCAGGATGCCCTGTGTCTCGGGATTTCCGTGCTCACGGGTCCTATGATCGGGTCGGCAGTCCGAATTGCGAAGAAAGTGAAAAAGCTCCGGCCCGACTTGCCCATCATTTTCGGAGGTTGGCATCCCAGCCTTGTCCCTGATCAAACGCTGAAACCCGATTTTGTCGACGCCATCGTTCGGGCCCAGGGAGAACTTACCTTGCTCGAACTCGCGCAACGAGTCGCTGATGGTCAACAATGGGACGGAGTAAAAGGGCTCTCATTCAAGGACGCCGCTGGCGTTCATCACGAGCCCGAACGTCCAGTGACTAACATCAACGACCTGCCGGCGCCAGCTTACCATCTGGGCAACTTTGACGTTTATGCCGCGGCATCCGGAACCCGCCAGCTGGGCTACGCCAGTAGCCTCGGTTGTCCCTATGCCTGCAACTATTGCACCGACATGGTTTTCTATAAACGCCGCTTCAATGCCTACCGCGCAGATCGCGTAGTCGATGAACTGGTTGAGCTGGTTGACCGCTACAGAATCGAGCAAGTCGCGCTCCTCGATTCCAACTTCCTAGTTGATATCAAACGTGCCCTGGCTATCGCACAGGGGATCGTTTCCAGTGGAATCCGGTTCCGCTGGGACTTTCAGGCCTCGACGGATTTCTTGTGGAAGATGAGCGACGACGAGGTCAGGCTTCTCGGAGAGAGCGGCGTAAGTCACATGGGGTTTGGCACAGAGTCAGCCTCGCAGAGCGTACTCAAGCTAATGAACAAACACCACCAGCGCGTCGAGCAGATGGTTGAAACTGCGCGGAAAGCGGAATTGGCCGGCATTCATGTGACCTTCAACGTGATTCTCGGCTATCCCGGCGAGATGGAGGCGGATCGTCAGGAGACATTCCGCATCATGAGCGACATTGCACGGGAGTACTGGAATGTGAGCTTTTCTCCCAACGTTTTTACGCCTTATCCGGGAATTCCTATCTGGCCTCAACTGAAGGAACTCGGTGTGTACGAACCGCAGACCTTGGAAGAATGGGAGAGTCTGGCATTGGGCCGCAACGTCCTGCCCTGGCTCCGGGGCGAAGAGCTGAACCGGCTGCGACGGAGCCTGGAATACTTCCTGTTGAACAATCAGATTCGCAAGGCCACTCGGAAGCGTGCATGGCTGAGGCGTGGTTTTCGCCAGGCTCTCGGGGTGCCTATCCGTTGGCGGATCGGCAGCAATCGATACTCGTTTCCTTGGGAGCTGTGGGTTTCGCGCGCTGTTGAAAAGGTAGTGACGCGGCGGTCTCTTTTGACGGGAAAGAAGTTGAGCGAACGCATCCAGGAAGTGTGCTGAGTTAGCAGATCGAAATAGTGAGGCGCGATTAGCGTGGCTGACGTTCTATTGACGCACTCGTATCACTTGTACTTCGACCGCAAGCAAACGCGGAAGATGCAGCCGTACCCGCCGCTGGGCACGCTTTACGCGGCCGCTCTTTTGCGCAGTGCGGGCATTTCGGTCGCGTTGTTTGACACCATGCTGACCGACCCCAAGGAAAGCTTCCAAGCGGCTCTCCAACAGCACAAACCCCGGATCGTTGTGGTTTACGAGGATAATTTCAACTTTCTCACGAAGATGTGCCTCACTCGCATGCGGGAGGTAGCCTACGGCATTCTCGAAGCGTCGCAGCGAGCAGGTTCCACGGTACTTGTCAACGGTTCCGACGCTTCTGACCATGCTTCCGAGTATCTGGAAAAGGGTTTTCGTTGCGTGCTCTTGGGAGAAGCGGAATGGACTCTTCTGGAATTGGTTCAGCATCTTCTGCGCAACGACGATTCTGGTCTCGCGCACATTGCCGGCTTGGCCTATTTGGATCCCGGAACCGGAGAACTGGTGCGGACACCGCGCCGCTCCTTGATGCGTGACCTGAACCAGTTGCCAATGCCGGCTCGAGATCTGGTTGACGTCGAACAGTATGCGACCGCCTGGAAGTCCGCACACGGATTTTTCTCTTTGAACATTGTTTCGAGCCGGGGCTGCCCCTACCAGTGCAATTGGTGCGCGAAACCCATCTATGGCGACCACTTTTCCGTTCGATCGCCGCTAAGCGTTGCCGAGGAGATGCGGAAGCTGAAGTACGATTACGGAGCGGAACATCTATGGTTTGCCGATGACATCTTCGGACTTAAGCCAAAATGGCTTGGCGAACTAGCCTCTGAAGTCGGCCGGTTGGACGCTGCCATCCCTTTCAAGATGCAGTCGCGTGTCGATCTGATGACGCCGGCAGCGGTCCGTGCGCTGCAGAGGGCAGGCTGCACTGAGGTGTGGATGGGGGTAGAGTCGGGATCCCAAAAGATTCTATCCGCCATGGATAAGGGGACGCATGTCGATCAGATCGGGATCGCTCGTGAGAACCTGCGGAATGAAGGTATCCGGGCTTGCTACTTTCTGCAGTTCGGTTATCCCGGCGAGAACTGGCAGGACATTCAGAAGACCATTGCGTTGGTCCAACAGACCCGTCCGGATGACATAGGGGTTTCGGTCTCTTATCCCTTACCAGGAACTAGTTTCTTCGATCAAGTTCGCGCACAGCTGGGCAAGAAAACAAATTGGTCTGACAGTGAAGACCTGTCCATGATGTTTCGGGGAGCGTATACAGACGAGTTCTATCGCGCGTTACATGATGCTTTGCACACGCAAGTCGATACCTGGCACTCCCGTCACAACGAGCGCACCCGGATCAGGCAGAATCAGGAATATGCCGGCCCCGGCGTCGATCAAATGTGGGCGCGGGTAATCCAACTGGAGAAGACCTGCCGGAACCCTGATCCCACCGTGTTAGAAGTTTTGTCGACAGACTCACTTGTGCAATTGCAGCCCGCTTCCGGCTTTGCGCACGGCTGTTCGTCGAACGATGGTTCGGGTAACGACTAGCCCAAACTCGGCATGCATCTACTGCTCACTCACGGCTATTTCTTGTACGAGGATCCGAAGGAACTTCAGATCATGAAGCCCTATCCCCCTTTAGGCATCCTCTACATTTGTGCTCATCTCCGCCGGAAGGGTATGCAGGTTCAAGTCTTCGATTCCACGTTCTCGTCTCGCCAGCAACTGTTCGATGTCATTCGGAAGGGGCCGGCATCGGTGCTCGGCGTATACGCAAACCTGATGACGCGTCCCGTCGTGGTTGACATTCTGCGCTTCGCCAAAGATGCAGGTTGGCAAACGATTGTTGGCGGCCCGGAGCCGGGCGCGTACATCGAGCAGTATCTCGACGCAGGGGCGGATTTTGTAGTGATCGGAGAAGGGGAGATTACTCTGGAAGAGCTGCTACCTGTGCTTCATGGAGAATCCCATCAATCTCTCGATGAGATCGCAGGAATTGCCTTCCGCGTGCCGAGCGGCAACGTTGTCCAGACGCGGCCAAGGGAGCAGATCCGCGACATCAATGCACAGCCTTGGCCGGCGCGCGAAGCCATCGATATGGACCGCTACGTTTCAGTCTGGCGCGAACATCATGGCACCGGAGCCGTGTCATTGATCACAGCCCGAGGGTGTCCTTATCACTGCCGGTGGTGCAGCCATCAGGTATTCGGCAAGACCCATCGCCGCAGGACACCGGCATCCGTAGCCGACGAACTCGCCTGGCTCGTCGAAAGATATCATCCGGATATGGCCTGGATGGCGGACGATGTGTTTACGATTCATCACGGCTGGCTTTTCCAATACGCTTCAGAACTTAAGCAGCGCGGCGTCAAGCTGCCATTCGAATGCATTTCTCGCGCTGACCGTTTGAATCCCCGGGTCGTCCAGACGCTCGCCGAAATGGGTTGCTTTCGCGTGTGGATCGGGTCCGAGAGTGGCTCGCAGCGAATTCTTGATGCGATGGAACGCGGTGTGACAGTTGACGAGGTTCAGGCTGCGGTCCGCCTGTGCCGTTCAAATGGGATTCAGACCGGAATGTTCTTGATGTGGGGATATGAAGGTGAGGAACTGGACGACGTCGAGGCGACCATACAACACGTAAAGAAGACTGATCCGGACATTTTCTTTACCACTGTGGCGTATCCCATCCAGGGCACCGAGTACTCCTCTCAGGTGGCCACGCGGCTGGAGCGTCTGAAAGCATGGAACGTCAGCTCGGACCGCGATGTGCGGATCCGGGGCCGCCACTCGCGCCATTTCTACGGGATTGCTGATCAGCTACTTCGAAGCGAAGTTGAACTCGAGCATACGCGGAGAAAGTCTGGCACTGAAGCCGCTGCGATTGCGGAGTTGCAGAACAGGGTGACAGACTTGCGGATTGGCTTGCAAGCCTCCTCTGCCGAGGTAGAGGCTTGACCTCAGCGAGAATGCTTTCGACCCAAACCCGTGAACACCCGTCGCCGTTCGACGCCATCGCCGGGGAGTACGACGCCACATTTACTTCGTCGACACTCGGCCAAATTCAGCGTGATCCAGTTTGGAACGAACTTAAGAAGAGCTTTCATCCGGGAGATCGAGTTGTCGATATCGGGTGCGGCACAGGAGTGGATGCGCGCTTTCTGGCGGAGAGTGGCATTGACGTCGTTGCTTGTGACAGTTCGGCAGGAATGTTGAGGATTGCTGAGCGGAGGCTGGCTAGCCTTCCTCAAGTCCCAGGCTGGGTTCAATTGCACCAGCTGCGAGCCGAAGAGATTTCTAACCTGCGCTATGTCGGTCCCTTTGATGGTGCGTTTTCAAATTTCGGCGCCGTCAATTGTGTTGAGAACATTGCCCGACTGGCGAGCGACTTGGAGGTGCTCCTCAAACCCGGCGCAAATCTGCTGTTATGCCTGATGGGTCCGGCGTGTGCCTGGGAAACCTTTTGGTATCTACTCCATGGAAAGTTCGCGAAAGCGTTTCGGCGTTTTCATCGCGCCGGTGTGGAAGCCCGGCTTGGCGACGGTGCCGTCTTCTACGTCCGTTATCCCTCCGTGCGATCTATCCGGCGTGCGTTTGCGCCTGGATTCTCTCTGAAGAGCTTCCGAGGTATTGGAGTTGCGGTGCCTCCTAGTTACCTTGAAGCTTGGGCAAGCCGATTCCCAGGTATTGTGAAGCTGGGGGCAAATGCTGATCTGTTTCTAGGGCGTTGTCCCGGGATCCGCGTGTTCGCCGATCACATATTGCTTCGGTTCGAGCGAAGGAGGGCATGAAGACTTTGTGAGTTCGTCCACGCCAACTCTTTTTCGGATCTCTACGGCCAACCAGTCTGCCGCATCGCTGGTTCAGTTGCGGTGCCCTGCCTGCCATCAGGGACCATGCACGTCGTCCTCGCTTTCTGAGCCAAGCTGCATGGCGTGTGGATATGTGTTTTCAGGGTTCGACGGAATCTGCGATGCGCTGCCGCCAGATCGCGAGGCGACTTTTCGGCAGTTTGTCCGCGACTACGAATCTGTACGCGCCAGAGAGGGACGAGGTTCCAGCTCTGCTGACTATTATCTTGCGCTGCCGTTCAAGGATCTCAGTGGCCGCAACGAGTGGCAGTGGCATATTCGAGCCCGCACGTTTCGCTTCATGGAGAAGCATCTTCTACCGCACATCGAAAGCTCGTATCCGCAGGGTTGCGACATTCTTGACGTCGGCGCAGGCAACGGATGGCTGTCTTACCGGTTAATGCAGCGTGGCCATCGTCCGGTGGCTGTCGACTTGCTGATCAATGACACTGACGGGCTCGGCGCGGCCCAGCATTATTTCAAATTCGTGCCGGCATTCCTGCGGTTCAAGGCCGAAATGGATTGCCTACCGTTCATGCCCGCGCAGTTCGATGTGGTGATCTTCAACGCGTCCCTTCACTACTCCATAGACTACCGGCGCACTCTCGGGGAAGCGCTGCGATGTCTACGGAGGGGAGGGCATTTGATTGTCGCGGACTCGCCATTCTATTGGAGGGACGAGAGTGGACAAAAGATGTTGCAAGAAAAGCGAGCCGTGTTCAATCGGCAGTTTGGCTTCAACTCCGACAGCATTCAGAGCCGCGAATACCTCACGGCGGAGACACTGGATGACCTGTCGGCGCAGCTCGCGCTCAAATGGAACGTCTATAAGCCTTGGTATGGGATTAGTTGGGCCCTCCGCCCTGTGAAAGCGAGCTTGATGAGACGCAGGGAGCCGTCGAAATTCTATTTGCTCCATGCCAAGAAGGAAAACTGATTACATGTCTGCAGCCAGTGACAATGCTTGGAACTTTAACGGCGCGCAGGCGATCCTTCACAATGGCGTTTGCGAATGACCGCGCTAATATCCATCTCGACCTCAGATCCCAGAGTCGAGCGTGCCGACCTCGACGTCCATCGTGTCCGTACAGTGCCCGTCGTCGTGATTTCTCCTCATAATCAATGCGACTGTCACTGCGTGATGTGCGACATCTGGAAGATTCGCGATGCTAAAGAGTTTTCTGTTGAGGATCTTGAGCGCCAGATCGCGTCGTTTCGCAGCCTCGGTGTTCGTTGGGTAGTGTTTACCGGCGGAGAACCCCAGAAGAACAGCCGTCTTCCCATACTGGCCAGAATGCTACGCGATCAGGGGATTCGGGTGACGCTTCTCACTGCCGGGCTGCTGCTTGATGCGCAAGCCGAAGCGATTGCTGCAACTGTCGATGACGTTATCGTCTCTCTGGACGGACCTCCGGCTTTGCACAATCGCATCCGTCGTGTTCCGAGAGCATTCGAGCGACTCGCAGGCGGCGTGCAGGAACTGCGGCTCCTGCGCCCGGACATTCCCATACGCGCCAGGTGCACGGTCCAAAAGCTGAATCATTGTTCTCTGCGCGCTACGACAGTTTCCGCCCGGGAAATTGGTTTGAACTCCATCTCATTTCTTGCGGCTGACGTAAGTTCCACTGCTTTCAATCGCCCCCACCCCTCCTCAGTGGAGCGTCACGACCCGATTGTTCTCAACGCGGTCGAGGTAGAAGATCTGGAGCGAGAGATTCAGTGCCTGATCGACAAGCATGCCGTCGATATCGATTCTGGTTTCATTGCGGAAAGTCCCGCCAAGCTTGCCCGCATCGTGCTGCATTTTCGCGCTTGTCTCGGGCAGAAGGAACCAGTCGCGCCACGATGCAATGCACCCTGGGTTTCGACCGTGATCGAAGCTGGAGGAGATGTCCGGCCCTGTTTTTTTCATCGTCCGCTGGGGAATACTCGCGACGGGGCGCTGCACGAAATCCTGAACGGTCCCCAAGCTTTGCAGTTCCGCAGGAATCTCGACATGGCCAGCGATCCGATTTGTCAGCGATGTGTGTGTTCTCTGTACGTGCCGAACCCAGAAACATTCGACGCGCGCCCAACCGTCGGCGCCGTTCAAGCCACCCATGGGCGAGAAGAACGCAATGGCTGACCCGACGGCCGAAAGAATCGCGCAGGATCCGGGCGGCGCTCCTGGGTTGGCAGGTTCACGGGACTCGTCCAGCCATCATCCTGATCCGATCGGGTGCGATGTTAGTCTTCCGTTGAAGGGTGTTTTCCATCCGCTCGGCTTCACGGTTGAAATCGCCACCAATTCCGCAGACGTACTAGCCGCCGCGGAAGCGAACTGGAAATCCTTCGACAAAGTGTTTTCTGCGCCGCCTGTCCAGCTCCGCATAGCGATGGTCGAGGGCGAAGCAGGTGATTGCCCGCCTCCCCCGACTTGCCGCGGGCAACGCAACCTGGTGATGTTTGTCGCCAGCCCTTATGATTTCGCCGTATGCGACCTGACAACCGGGTTTGCTTCCTGCTGGCTGTCGGCAAGCACAGTCGGGAACGGTGCCTACCTGCGATACCACTTTCTTGACGCCATGGCATTACTTCTAATCGAGGCGTTATATTTGACTCCGATCCATGCGGCTTGTGTCGCCTTCCAGGGCCGCGGGTTGCTGTTGTGCGGTGATTCTGGAGCTGGGAAGTCCTCACTCTCATTTGCCTGTGCGCGCCGGGGATGGACATTTGTTTCCGACGATGCGAGCTTTCTGGTCCGACGCGGAAAACAGCGCGTTGTCGTTGGTAATCCCTGCCACCTGCATTTTCGCGAATCCGCAACGGACTTGTTCGCTGACTTGAGGTCGCACTGCCCCACAACCCGCATCAACGGAGAAATTGCAATAGAGCTTGCCACGGCGAACATGCCGGAAATTCTTACGTCTCCGCAGTCGCCCATCGACGCCCTCGTCCTGCTTAACCGGCAAACCTCAGGTCCGGCGAGCCTGCGGCCCTTCCCCAGGGAGCGAGCGTTGCAGTGCCTGGAGCAGGTCATTTGCTATGGAGAAGAGCACCTGCGCGATGCGCAAAAATCTTCATTGCGCGATCTTCTTCAGGCCGAGGTGCTGGAATTGCGATATAGCGACCTGGATTCCGCTGTCGGTTGCCTCGAAGCGTCGCTTCGCGCCGCGGATTGACCGACTGAGGCAAGTCAGTCATAGATCCACGGCTGATTGCAGGCGGAAAGACAAGCACGAAAACAATGACTCTATTGGAAGGTGAATTCCACGGTCGGCGGCGCACCTTCTGCCACGGTTATCTTTTGTATCTTGGTGCCCAGTTTTTCGTGCCAAGCCTGGAGGGTATAGGTGCCGGGAGGCAGGTCTTTAAGCTCGAACCTGCCGTCCTTGCCCGTCACTGCAAAGTACGGATGTTTCAAAACGGCAATGTAGCTCCGCATCCAGGGGTGGATATTGCACTTCACCGAAATTGCGACCTCTTCGCGCGCAAAAACCTGTTCGACGGGAACACCTTTCGGCTGTGAAACGTTCCACTCCCGGTTGTTGTTCGGCATGGGGTGGATATTGTGCGTAGTGGCATCGCTGTTAACGACGTTGAGCTTCTGGCCAGCTCTCATCGCGAGCACGTGGGGCTTGTACTGGCAACCCTTCTGCTCCATCACCGCCGGCTCGTCGGGGACAGGAAACGTGGCCGTTCCTAACCCGTCCGAAACAAACACGACAACGTTTTCGAGACCGCCGTTTGTGTCGGTGAGCAACTCCTCCGTAGTCGCGCCTGAAGGATGCGCCTGAGCACAGTAGGGGTCCGCCGACATGTCGATGCGGGTAGGTTTGGCGGCTGTCCCCTTAAACTTCACTACTCCGGTTACCGAAGCGCCGCCCGGCGAAGGCAAGGGCCCTGGTCGACCGGCAGCGCAAAGCATGGTGAGGGAAACAAGGAGCAGAGCGAAAACGGTGACAGAATGCCTTTTCATGTATCCTCCAGCAAAATGTGAATCGCGAACTGCTCGACGTGTTCGAAGCGCGTTATTACGCGGCTTCAGACCAACGGAGATCGGTCGGAAATCATTGGACTTTAAGTTCGGATTTCGCACGATGGAAAAAACCACCGTTATCCTCGCGCAGTGTTTGAATGTAATGCACAACATCCCAGATCTGCTCTGGCTTCAAAGCATCCGCAAACGAGGGCATCGGCGTGCCATCCAGACCGGTGGACAAGTCCTTGAACAAATCGCGGGCGGTCTCGCCACATTTGAAGTGGGGACCCTTGCTAAAGTCGAACGGCAGAATCGGATATCCTTTGCTGTCAGTCAGCGTAAGAGCGGACGGGCCATTTCCCCTTCCCTCCTTTCCGTGACAGCTCCAGCAATTCAAGCTTTGAAACAGGTCTGCGCCTCGCTTGACGCTATCGGCCGACGTCGATGGCTCCGGAGGTATGGGAACAGGCGGAACAGGAGGTTCCTCATGAAACCGGGTTGAGAAAGTCTTGACGTAGGCAACGAGGTCAGCCCGTTGTTGCCGGGTCAGAGGCTCCCAAGAAGGCATGTTGGTGTTGTAAATGCCTCGGCTTATGGTGTTGTACAAGTCGCTGTCGGTAGGAAGGCTGCCGCTCGGGGTAGACCGGCACTTGAAGGTGGCTCGCGTGAAGTCGCGCGGCTTGGGATCAAGATGAGGCGCATTCTCTCCGGCGCCGTCGCCGTGCACCCCGTGGCAGGTGATGCAATAACGCCGGTACAAGGCCTTACCGGCCTTAGCATTTCCGGTGAGGCCTCCGATCTTGCTCTCCTGGGCAGAACTGAACAGACTGTAAAACACCAATAATGCCTGCGCGATTCTGCGAACTTTCGTCATGATTCGTTTCCTGACTCTTCCCCTCAAAAGTCGAAATCAAATCCCGTCAAGAAGCTGCTGCTGACTTCGTCTCGGCCTGTCAGTGGCGCCGTGCCAACCGAACGAGCGATCGCATATTCCTGATGCCAAGCCAATCCAGCGCGGCTGCTCATAATCGGATACCAGCGATAGCCCACAGTCCAGACCTTCAGATCGCCGAGATCTCTTTGCGTCAACGGATTTGCCTGACGCGACATCTGCACGGTCTCATACCTGCCAAACAAAATGAGCTGAGGATTGTAGGTGTAGTGTGCCTCGACAAAGCCACCGTTCCAGGTGGGGCCAGCTGCGCCCGCTGGAAGGTTGAAGGGCTGGTTCGCTTGCACACCGTTTCCGAGAAAGACGTTGTCTTGACCGTGCAGGTAGAAGGTGCTGAGATCAAACTTGCCCAGATACCAGAGGCCGTACACACCGGTGCGGCTGAAGCTGCGATTTCCCATCCCAGTTCCCTGAATTGGCGCACCATTGTTTGTCTGAAAGAACGTCGGTCGTTCTCCGACGTATCCATACAGGCCAACTCTTTGCAGTCCCAGCTTTGGAACCTCGAATCCTTGCGTGAAATCGGTGTACACATCATAAGAACTGGTCGGTGTATCCGGCTGACCGTCGGTACTGTTAAGCACCGAAATCGAGTAACGCGTGTAGTCGTTCCGCGAGTGCCCCAGCAGTTCGGCGCCGAGTTGGTGATCGCCCAGGCCGAAGTTGGTGCGATCACCAGCGGGTACGAAATGATAGTTTCGGTAAAAGCCGCCGGTGTCACTGAGCGTCAGTTCGCGATCTTCAGAGATAAGAGTGTCCAGTTCGAACTTACCCACTTTTAGATTCAGCCAACGCGAATCAAGTAAATTGTCGAAGCGAATGAAATAGGAAAGCAGCTGGATCCCTCCAGTGTTGCCAAAGTCCGGCTCGACGTCGAAGGAGATGTTTTTGTACAGAGTGCCAACCGTCCAGATGTCGATTCCTGAGATGTTGAATGCGTTCGTGGTGACTCGCGATTCCGTCTGTCCACCGGCCGCATCGCCGGGAATGATGTCAACGGCAACGCGGTTGCTGGATTCGCGATGCCACACCGGCGTTATGCGAAAGGCAATAGGGAAATATGAGATCTGCTGGTAGATGGGAGCATCGCGCCCAGTCATCAGCTGATACCCGTTATCCTTGAATGTCTGGCCAAAATTGTTGAGCTTCGGCCAAGCTTCGTGACAATCGGAACAACGCAGGTTGTATTTCCGGGCAAAGGCAGGTAAACCAAACGCGGGAACAGCGGCTCCCAGCAGGACAATGGCAGCCACCCACCCAAACCAGCACCGCCCTCGTACGAAACCCATCCGTCTCTCCAAATTGCCCTAGCTCCAAAGAGTGAAAAAGTGAATCTAGGCCGGCTTGACCGGGAGTGGAAACATTTCCGTTGAGGTTAGAACGGCCCCTCGAGAGTTTTGTCAGGCCTTTGTCATTTTTTTGTCACTTTCGTAGTGTGACCGCGAGAGATTGTGCCGAATTGTCTGACGATGCTCACGATCTATGGCGAGAAAGCTCCAATGCGGATTTAGCTTCTTGCCGACCGCCACCAGCAAAACCCATGCCATAGCGTGGTCGGCAGAGCCCATAAGTGATACGTCACGCGAGTAAATAAATAGACAACATACCGACTGTACCTGTGTGAAACGGACTCCTCCATCGGACAGCTATTTGGCACCCGACTGGCAATTGCAGCATCCACTGGGAGAACTCTCGGCAACAACCGATCAAGAACGACTCTTCGCTTCTCAGCAGCAGACCCCAGCAAACTGCTGTGCAGCCAAGCGCGGTCCTGGTTCGGCCGTAACCATCCCATCGGAGAAGGAGAGGTAGCGTGGAATTCGAACCAGTGCCGCGTCCCGACCGGAAGATGCTCGATTTCTTTTTCGACCGCTTCTGGCAGGTCACAATGGAACCAAGTCTTAGCTAAGAGAAAAGAAACCGACTCGAGGCGTCTCAGTTCACCGTCGTGCATCTCCGCCCAACCACTCCAAAATTCGTTGTTGTGCGAGTTTCTGTGAAGGAACAATGCCAATTCGTACACTTGCGACGTCACGATGCCGGCCCGCAAAAGATCACGAAGAAGGTTCAGGGCGAGGTAGCCCAGGCTGTCAATCGGACAGAGCGCCGGAAAGCTAATCTCTTCCAGTCTTCTTGCAACACGTCTCTGCCAAAAACGATTCAAGGATTCTGGGCCACATCGTGCGGCGGCATGGTCCCACAAGTGGTGGTGTAGCTCGATCGTTAGTGGCATTTCCGGATCGTAGGCATTTCCGCGCCACTGCCATGATGTTCTTCGACGCAAGGGCGGCAGATGATCCCATGCGTCATCCAGCCGGTGTTGCGATCGGTAGCCGAGAGCGAGCAGCGCATCGCGAGCGTGAAAAATAGTTTCCATTGGGCAGAACAGATCAATGTCGGACTGAATTCGATGGCGCGGATCGGGTGCATAGTCCGGCACTTTAGTAAAACCCTTCAGCACCAAGTGATCGACGCGAGCCTCATCGAACGCGTTAGCTATTTCAGCATAGGTGGTTTTGATAGTTTGGAATCGCTGCGCATTGTCGGCGAGATTCCGTTCCACCCTCGAGCGCACCCAACCGGGAAGATGGCTGTTACAAGCCTGAGCTAAGGGAATCGTCAAATGCATCTGATCGCCGAAGACAAGAAGGCTCTGCCACTCAGAATCGTCGAGAGTTTGCAGCAATTCCGGTTGCGCATTCCGAAAGCTGAGAGCAGAGATCAGGGCTGCAACATAGCGTGGGGTAAGAGGCATTGCTCGCTGCTCCTCCAGCATAGAAGACCGCCGCCGGTTTCGCCGAAACCGAGTCATGGAGTCGCTTGGGAATCTGCACGAAGGAAGTCTCTTCGCACGAAGGGATACTAGAGGTGCAGGCCATGAAAGTTGTCCCGGAATTGTCAAGAGTTTGCAATTTCTAGACTCCAAGTTGCTTGCCGGCTTCAAACGGATTCGACCGGGGTTGTTGAGCAGATAAGGGGCATCCTAGGAGAAAGAGCGGATACTCTAGATGTGCTTGTCAGCTATTCTTCTTGCATGGCTCAGTTGATAGAATGACGAAACGTTGTAAGCTACACTTCCGGAACCATAGGATTCTGAATCAGTCATGCGAAAGTCGCTGCCCTTAACGTTCTTCGCGTTCTTCGTGGTTTTCTCAAGTGGGCTGTGTTGTGCGCAAACCGCCAATGATCCTTTGTCTCAGGGCATACCATCTCAGAACACGGTCGCGGATTGTTCCGATCCATCGCTGGCGGGAACCCCCGCATGCAGCGCGGCGCAGGCTCAACGAGGCAACAACGCCCAAGGGCGCGACACGTCCCTCCCTGTGCGCACTCCGGTGTTGACGAATCCGCCGGGTCTTAACTCAGACCAATACACTCCAAGCACTCCCCCGCTTAATCCCTCGCAGACGCACCAGGAAATCCCACCCCGTCCAGAAACCGAGTTCGAGCAGATGGTAGCCGACTCCGTGGGCCGGGCATTGCCCTTGTTCGGCCAGTCGTTGTTCCTGCAGGCTCCAAGCACGTTTTCTCCAGTCGACTGGATGCAGGTTCCGAGTGACTACATCATTGGCCCTGGGGACGAATTGCAGATCAAGGTATGGGGACAGGTTGAAGCCAATTTGCGGGTAATCGTAGACCGCTCTGGCCAAATTTACGTTCCGCAGGTTGGAGAAATATCCGTTGCCGGTCTCCACTACGGCGATCTCGAATCTCATCTTCAGAGCGAGATTTCGAAGATGTTCAAGAACTTCAATGTCACCGCAAACATTGGCAGGCTTCGCTCCATCCAGGTGGTCGTGGTCGGCAATGCCCGGTATCCCGGCACCTACACCATCAGTTCTTTGAGTACGCTGGTCAATGCCATTTTCGTTTCCGGCGGTCCCGCACCACAAGGATCGCTGCGAAATATCCAGGTGCGGCGCGATGGTACTACCATTACTGATTTCGATTTCTATGACCTGCTGATTAAGGGCGATAAGTCAAAGGATGTGCGTCTCCAGCCCGGCGATGTTCTCTACATTCCGCACGTTGGTCCTCTGGTTGCCATCTCAGGATCCGTGAACACGCCAGCCATCTACGAAATGAAGGACAACTCTACCCTCAATGACTTGATTGAGATTGCAGGTGATTTGAGCACTGTGGCAGATACCAGCAAAATCACGATTGATCGCCTTGTGGATCACCAGGCGCGGAAGGCTCTGGAGTTTCCCTACGACGAGCAATCGCGCGCCCTGCCGCTCAAGGATGGCGACATTGTTCGAGTGTTTTCGATCGTTCCGCGTTTCGAAGATACCGTGACCTTGAGGGGCAACGTCGCAAATCCCGGCCGTTATCCCTGGAAGCCGGGTATGCGCGTGCGCGACCTGATTCCCGACGCACAGGCCCTGCTTACTCGTCGCTATTGGCGCAATCGTGCCGCCGTCGTTAACGGCCGTGCAACTGAGTACCCCATTCGCTTGCAAGCGGGACAAAACAACGCCTCCACCAGCTTGAGTCAGGGGCAGGTCAATGGGTCGACCGCGAACGGAACCTCAACGCCTCAATCAGATCAGAACTCCAATTCTCAGGACAACCTGGCTGCCGCTACGGGTTCTTCGGATCGGGCAGCGGATACTCTTTACGCGGAAAATGCACAAAACTCCTCCGGTAATGAACCCTCGAAAACCGGTGATCGCTCCCCCGGGACTCGACAGTCTTCTCAGACCACAGGAAATAATCCGAACCCGAACATCGTCAAGGATGTTGCCGAGGACGTGCGGGGCTATGCTCCCGAGATCAACTGGGACTATGCCATTATCCAGCGGGTCAATCCCACGGACCTCTCCTCGAGGCTCATTTGGATGAGTCCTCGCAAGGCGATCATTGAACATGACGACGCGAGCAACCTGGAATTGCAGGCGGGCGATATCGTGACGATCTTCTCGCAACGAGATATCAGCGTCCCGCAAGCGGACCGCTCTCAGTACGTGATCGTCGAAGGGGAAGTGATGCGCCCCGGTGTTTATAAGCTCGAAACCAACGAAACCCTACGCTCGGTTCTGCAACGAGCGGGCGGTCTGACTGCCGACGCTTACGTTTACGGCTCGCAACTCACCCGCGAATCGGCGCGTGTGGATCAGCAAAAAAGCCTGGACGAACTGGCACGCACCATGGAAGTACAAATCCACCAGTCGGCTCTGGCGGTGGCAGCTTCGGCCCAGCCCGGGGATCTGCCACAAATGATGGCGGCACAGGAAGCGATCATCGCGCAGCTTCGCAACACCCGCGCCAGTGGACGCGTCGCACTGCCCGTCAGGCCGAAGGACAGTAAACTCACGGATTTCCCCGACATGTTAATGGAAGACAGTGACCGACTGACGATCCCGCATACTCCGTCAACCGTCTCCGTCGTAGGAGATGTCTACAATCCCGGATCGTTCATTTTCGAGCCTCGCAATACGGCTGGGGCGTATCTTGAAATAGCCGGCAAGGGCAAACCGCAGTCTGACCTGCATCATGCTTTTGTACTGCGTGCGAACGGGATTGTAGTCGCCGCCAACAACGTCAATGGTCTTTTTGTCGGAACAAAATTCGACCGCATTCACATGTACCCCGGCGATCAGATCGTGGTGCCCTACAAGCTTCCGACGGGAGCCTTCGTCCGCGCACTGCGCGACTGGACGCAGATTTCTTCGCAACTGGCTTTAACCGCGGCGGCCCTGGCCATACTGCAGTAGTCATGATCGCGAGATATTGTTGATAGCGCGAAGAACTCCAGGTTGCAGGACATGCCCGATTCCAAGCCCGAAACTCGAACGCGGCTTCCTTCAAGGCAGTTGCTGAGCAACATCGCGTCTCCTTACGGATTGGCGATGATCTCGTACGCGTTCTTTCTGTTCGCTTGTCTCATTCCGCCTTCGGTCTACAGCCACTACATGGCTGAACCGGATCTGATGTTTCTGGACCCCGCAACTATTCTGTTCTATACGCTATGCGTGGTGAGTTTCTTGATGGGCGCCTGGTTCGTAAAATGGCTGTTCCCGTCATCGGGTCCCGGAAGATTCGAGACCAGGATTTCACCAACGGTTTTTCTGATGATTCCACTAACTGTGGGGATCATTCTTACGGCGTCGTCGGTTTTCCTCCTGCTTGAACTCAACTCCGACATCATTGTTTTCCTCATGACACAACAAGGCGGCCAGCTGAAAGAGCTTGTCGCCACCGAACTTGCCAGCGGTTATAACCTCGCTCCGCTGATGCTCACGGGGATCATATGGTGGGCATTCTGGCGTTCCTCCGACCTTCGGCTCAACGGGTGGAGAAACCTGCTGGTGAAGTCTGTTTTGGTGGTCGCGATGCTGGTCGTTGTTGCCGCCGCTACGCTTATTCTGAGCCGGGATATATTAATTATGGTCACTTCCGGCCTCGCGGTCCTGTACCTGATACGAAGGATTTCGAGAAGGCGGGTTAGCTTCAGATTCGCCTTTGGCGCGGCCACTACGATTGTGGTTTGCGCTGCAGTGTTATTCTTTGGGTTCTCCTTTCTGCGTGGAGTTGACGGTTGGGACGACCAAGTTTACACGCTCTTCGGGTACACCGCAGCTTCTTACAATCGCCTTGCCGCTGTTGTAAATGGTAATCTCCGCTTTCCTTTCGCCGATCGGGGCTTATATCTCAGCAGTTTCGTCGCCTTCAATCACACATGGAACCGATTGGTGCCGTTGGCAAGGCTTATGAACTGGCCGGATCAGCTAGAGGTTTGGAGGGCGGAGTTTGGAGCCGTCACACGAGCTGGATTGGATGGAAATTTGATCTGGCCGGGAGCTTTCGGATACATCTTTTCTGACCTGGCGTGGTTTTCTTTTCCATTCATCTTCGGCTGCGGCATGCTTTACGGGCTCGCCTGGAATTGGATCAAGCGCGGGAAGGTCCTCGGAATCGTACTATATCCATGCTTCGCATATTGCGCACTATTGTGGTTTGCGACGAACAGCTTGTTAGATTCACAGCGGGCCGTTATGGTGGTTGCGGCAATCATTCTCGCCAGCTACGAGCGTGTGTTTGTGAAGTCCGCCGGAAGTCGGTTAGCTGCTTCGCGAGGGTGATTCTCGTTATTGTCCCGCTTTCTCGCGCCAACTTCTCACGCACGACGCCAGCAGTCCCAGCAGCATCTGGTATCTCATTCTGAATCTCGTGTAATTGCTCAATTTTATCCGGCCGGTTGCGTTTGTCGAGTGCCGCCGGTACGCGACTAGAGGCTCGGAGATATATCTCGTCTTGCCCCCCCTCAGAGCGTTCATGCACCCAACCCAGGTGTCGTGATGCACTAGCCTGCCCGGCGGGAAAGGCAATGCCCTTTGCAGCAGGACGGAGCGAAACGCCATGGTGCACCCGTGGAACTTGCCAATCAGCAAGTTCGACCATAGCCCAGCCCGAAATTTACCTCGCTTAGCATAAAACGAATCCCCGATCTTAGCGCCCTCCTCATTGATGAGTATGGCGTCACTTGCCACCAGCATCAAATCGGGGTCTCGGACGAACGCATCCAAAACGGTTTCGACCTTTTTCGGTAGCCAAAGATCGTCCTGATCGCTGAGAAACACGACCTCCCCGCGGCAGCGGGAAAGCGCCGTCTCGAAGGACCGCAGGACACCTTGATTGTCGGGGTTTCGTATCAACACCAGACGAACGTCCTGCAGCGCCGAGACTTCGCCGCAGGTACCGTCGGTGGAACCGTCATCGACCACGATGACCTCATCGTCCGCGGACAATTGCTCAAGGATGGAGCGCAATTGCAGGGCGATGAAGCGTTCGCCCTGGTAGGCGGCAATGCATACTGAGATCTTTGGCCTAGAGTTCAATCTGCTTGCCAAATTTTCCGCTCAGAGCGTCGGCCGCGCCCGCCGCCATGGCGCGGAACTTGCTCCATTTATTGGGTTCCACCAATATGATTTTGGCATCGTCAAAGACCATCCCCCTGAGTTCTCGCCAGACCCAGGGCCAGTCCGCTGCGTAGCGCGCCAGTAACCGCAGGCGATTGCGAGTGATGTAATAGTGACGGCCCGGGGAATGATTTGTAGTGCCGAAGCGAAGCCCCAATAACTGATGATAAGTGGTTCGCCCTAGGGAGTGCGACAGTACTGCATCCGATTGGAGGATCATCATCCCGCTCCGCCGGGCGCGGAGACAGTACTCGGTATCGACCGCATCGATGTACAGGCTCTCGTCAAATAGTCCAAGCTTTCGAATTGCACTGGACGGTATCATGCTTCCGGAAGTCAGTGTGGTAAGTATCTCACCGTTGCGCGCCCGCCTCAATCGCACGTTGATTCCGGACTCGCGGTCCACATAGAGCGGAGTAAGGAGCGCGATTCTTTCCGGATGGGGAGCATGTCGGTACGTCCGCAGCATCTTCGAGAAGAATTCTTCGCATACGCGGCTGTCCTGGTCAAAAGTGCAGACCCAATCGAACCCCTCTCCTGTGGCGTAATTCATCCCCAGGTTGAGAGCGGCCGCGATCCCCAGATTCTGACGATTGCGAATCACCTCGCATCCCAGACGCGCCTCCAGTTCCTGAAGATGGTGTTCCGTTTCGCCCGAGGAACCGTTATCGACCACGACAACCCGGTTGACCTGTGCAGCGACGGCTTCAATATTCTTGATGAACGTCGGTCGGGGGTTGTAGGTAACAAAAACCGCGCAGATAGATTGCGCCGTCAGTTGTTCGTTCATCATGGGATTCGATTTGAGACCTTAGTGGCCAGAACGTAAATGCTAGGGGCCCGCCTGCAGGCTAAGTCGGTTCGAATTCAAATCAGAATTCCTAAGCCGTTGCTTTCCGTGAAATTATAGAGGCGTTTGCCGGTCTGGCGTGAAACATCGATTACAGCCCTCTTCACGGCCGGAAAACTTTGCGTGTCATGGAATAGAACACACTGCGCATGCCGGGCGCTCCATAACCCGCAGGAAAAAGTATCGATGTAGGTATGAACGATGTCGACATGAATCAGGTCGTAGAAGCTATCGTCCGTAGCGGTCCAATCACCGTAACCGCTCCGGATCAGCCGTATGTTTTCAAAGCGGGAGAGCCGGGTCGAGGTTTCCGCGAAAATATCCCTTTCATCGACAGTGTGCTTATCGCCGACAAATAAGTCCACCCCGGTCACGGAATCGAAAAAGCAAGAGAGCGCCGCGGTGGAATATCCGTATTCCACGCCGAATTCAAGGCAGCGACGGGTGCCAACGTTAAATCTCTGAATTAGATCTCCCAACACGCTTTCTATGCCTTTCCATGCCGAATTCACCGGCAGCACTCTTGGCGGCAGTTCACGGTGTCGCGGCACATAGGGCAGAACGGCGACCTTCGGAGCGATCAAGCCGCTAAAGACCGACTTCCAATATGCGATCTCCGGAACCACGCCTAATTCCTCAGAGAAGTTCCGGAGACTCTTTTTTTGCACGAACATTCCCGCCCCTCGTAGTTTTAGACTACGTCTTCGATTGCTCAGTTTGGTCTCAACAACAACTTAAGGTGGCTTCTCGAAAGATGCAACAGGTCGTTCCGCTCCTGCCGGCTGAGTACCGCAAGCCAGGCCAAGGCCAGCGTGCTAACGCCCCAGACGATTGCCAATCGCGGAGTCAGAGCCACGTGAGAACGCGACCACCAGAGTGGAAGAAGCAAAAGAGACGGAATCGCAGTGATGGTGGGCTGTAGCAGTCCTTTCAGAAACAGCCGCGAACGGGAGATCTCCAGTGTCTGTTGGGTAAAGTGCATGGTTATTGCAAAATGTAAGGCCACGCTGACGAACGAACCAAGCAGCGTGCCCAGAGCGACTCCAATCGCCCCAAAGCGGCTGGCCAGATAGATGCTGCTACCCAGATTCACTACAGCTTCTGATATAGCCGCTGCAGTAGCTGCCCCCTGTCGTCCGGTCGCAGCAATCATCGTTGCGTAGGGAGCACATAGAGTCCGTATCACATTCGCGAGAACAAGAATTCGGAGATATTTGAGGGTGTGCAGGGCATAGGCTGGACCCACCCAAACCCGCAGAATCGGGAAACCGCAAACCATCAGCAGCAGTCCAGTCAGGAGGAGGATCAGAGTGCTATAACGCGTAATCTTCGCCAGCAAATCGCCCATCTCCGACGCCGAGCGCGCTGTGCTCATCGCGGAGGACGCCGGCATCAAGGGACCCATCATCGAGCCGATGATCGACAACGCAAAACTCGTTGGCAGTGTGGCGATGGAGTAGTAGGCAGTTTGCACATAGTCGAAATGCCCAACGATGGCGACGTCGAGACCGGTGACGCACAACATTGCAGCCGTCCAAATCGACTGCAATGAGCAGTAACGGGCCATCTTCGTAAGAACGCGGAAATCCACCAGCCTCGGGGATATGTGGATATCGGATGCCCTCTTCCGCCATGCAACCGCTTGCATAAGACCTGTAACGATGTTGACGAAGGCCACGGCTGCCCCCATCGCTGTCAGATTGCCCCGAAGAGCGACAACCGCAAGGACGACAACGGCGAAGGAGGCCCGGTTGACGATTGAGATCGTCATCGGAATCAAATACCGCTGAAGTCCAAGAAAAACAGCCGAATATACAGCGCAGACGAGACCGAAGGATAGGGAAAACCCGACCAGTACGACGCTGGTGCGGACGTCATGGTACAGATTCGCAGGCATCGTCTTAAACAACTCCGGGACTTGCCATGCGAGAACAACCGTGCAAGCCAGACCCAGGGTTCCGGCAAACAGCATGAGAGCAAACCCGGCACTAGCGTGACGCCCCGCTCCCGCCAGATCGCCCCGGGCCGTGTATTCCGCGACGAACTTGGAAACTCCCATTTGTATACCCAGGTCGAGATACGACACATAGGCCCCGAGCTGCAGGATTAACACCCATGCGGCATACGTTGTAACCGGCAAATGGTGGGTGAGATAAGCAGGCAGGACCAGCGCGATCAGCGAGACGACAAAAACACGCGCCAAACTGGCAACAATATTCCTGGAAATGGTGGCGGCGAAATTGCCCGATCTTTCTGGCTCTGTGCTCTCCGAGACTATCGGGGCTTCACTCAAAGTGATCGACCTGGGCAGCGGTGATTGCTTGCAGGAAACGGTACCCCAACATAGCGATCTGTGACAGCGCTGTGGAGATTTACTGATTTCACTCGCATTCACCATCATCGAAGCTCATGTTGAGAAGAATATACCAGTGACTACGCCGATAAAGACCGGGCTGACATGTCAGGCTTGGGACTGGATCAGGCGGGTGACTTGGTTGGGGCCGCGGCGGGCTTGCGGCGGGCGTAGATCAGGCCAGCTGTTACACCCAGAAGCTGCGCACAGGACCGCGCAGCGAGCAGCGCCGGAGAAAGCAGTCCGACGATGGGATCTTTCCCGATTGCTCGCAGCGCAAAAGGCAGCGTGCTAAGCAGAAAGGCTGCAAGCACGAGCAACGACGCGGGCACCGCCGGCCGCACCGCCAGATCAAACGCTCCCGCAACTAAAAGTGCAGGCGCGAGCAGAAGCTGGACCTTCATAAGCTGAGGTGTATGGCTGTCTCTCATAGCCTTGCTGGGGTTCTTGCGCAGGGCGAGCATGCGCCAGTATGTGAATTTGTATTTCCGCTTGAGATATCGCGAGAGTGTTTCCGGATGGGTGTGGTAGACGACTGCCGAGGGTACGAACTTCATCTTCCAGCCGCGTGCCGACATCCGGTAGGAGAGTTCGGCGTCCTCCGCGCATGCCACCGGAAATGAAGTGTCATAGCCAGTCATCTCCAGGAAGCGATCGCGGCGAAACGCAGCGGAGTAAGTGTCGATGAAATCGATGCTCTCGAGACCGGCCATCAGACGGTAACGGTCCTCGTACTCGATCTGCACGAAACGTGCAATTAAGCGCTTCTGGTGGGTGCGGTAGACTCCCTTTGCCCCTACGACCTCAGGATCTTCAAAGGGCTCGATCATGGCCTCCAGCCAGCCCGCCATCGGCACGCAATCATCGTCGGTGAACAGAATGAGCGCCCCCCGGGCTTCTGAGGCGCCACGATTACGAGCCGCTGCCGGTCCTGCGTTTGCCTGGGAAATGAGGCGGATCTCGGAATAAAGTGTTACGACATCCACAGTGCTGTCGGTTGAACCGTCGTTGACAACCAAAATTTCTATGTCCCGCCCGGCCGTCTGTTTTGTTAGCGCATCAAGACAAGCGCCGATGCGGGAGGCGCCATCGAACGTCGGGATGATAATCGACACTGACTTCGTTTCGATGGAACACCCCATTCGCCACCCCACTTATGGAAGCGGACTCTTAAGTAGCGCTTACGGATTCAGCGGATGAAACCGGCATGGAGACGGACCGAAGGTCGAACGTCCAGCGCCGCAACAGCAACCACGCCTCTGACCGAGATCTAGTGACTGCCAGGAGTGCTCACAACCGGGGCGATGTTATCGTGGCGCGTCGTCTGCCGAGGCGTCTCGTTTTTTTCGTGCTGGCTGCCGCGCAACAAGTACTTCGACAGCGTAATAAAGCCCTTAAGATTGCGCTGCAGTTCGCGGCGATCTTTCACAGACTGTTTCAGCTTGTAGAAAAGATAGGAAGGACTGAGGTAGAAGCGCCGTCGCGCGCGGTCGCAGAAACTGACAAGTTGCTGATGCGTGATGTTTGGCAAGGTGACGACGCTGTTATGCAGACCCTCCTTCGTCAGCCATCCGTCCCAGTTCTCGATCTGAATGTAGTCGCGCTTCTTGGCTTCCTCATACGCGGTTGTACCGGGATACACCATGATCGGGAAGAATTGAGCGGTATCGGGTTGGAGCTTCTTGGCGAAAGTCAGCGTCTTTTCCATGCTGGCCGGCGTTTCGTTGAGATTGCCAACCATAAAGCAGCCGTGCACCATGATGCCTGCCTCGCGGCAGCGGCGGACAAAGCGATGCGCCTCTTCGTGATACTTGGCGTCGCGGCGGTCATCATTGTTCTTCTTCATGCCGTTTATGACTTCGACGTCGCCGCTCTCAAAGCCAACGCAGAACAGCCGGGCGCCGGCCAGGCGCAGCCTTGAAAGCAGCTCGCCTTCGGACCCGATGTCAGCGCGGCAGTTGGCGTCGAATGGAAGCCTGTTGCCTCGGCGGATCAGTTCGTTGGCCAACTCCAACGTGCGCGGCTTACTGATGATGAAGGTGTCGTCTTCCAGCATGACGGTTTTGATCTCGGGCATTTCGCGGGCGACGAAGTCGAATTCGTCGGCCACGTTCCCCACCGACCGGTAGCGCATCGTGTGCCCGCTGAAGGCCTGTGGATAGACACAGAACGAGCAGTGATACGGGCACCCGCGGCTCGTATCGAAGACCACAAGCGGCCAGAGCGAGTGGCCATAGAAGTAGTCTGGCGTATGCAGAAATCGCTTATAGACCTCCGAAACAAAAGGCAGCTCATCAAGGTTCTCGATGGCTTCGCGCGCCTTGTTGCTGACGATCTCGCCCGTCCCGGCACGGCGCCACACCAGACCATCGACAGTGGAAAGATCGGCACCACAAGCCTTCGCTTCGAGCCAGTCGCGCACCGTATATTCATACTCGCGTATGGCCACAGCTTGCAGCGAAGCCGACATGGCGAGCGTCTCTTTGGGGAGCGACGAAACATGACGCCCGACCATCAGCACATGCAGCGAGGGGTTAGCGGCTACCAGAGAATTGATTACGCTGACGTCATTGAGAATACTAGGCGTGGACGTATCGCAGATGACGGCTTCAATGTTCTTGGCTGCGATGCGGTCGATGACCATCTGCACGGAGTAGCCAGCGGCAGGGGCGTCGACCAAATCCACGTCGTGTCCACACTTGATGGCAACCCCGGCTGCATGGGCCAGCCATTTAGGGTAGTACAGCGTCCCACTCTTGGTAACCGCTGGACTACGCTGCTCCCGGGAAAATCGGGGGTGAAAAGGTGGATTTAAGAACAAAACCCGCATGATATGCCCAGTCTATCAGATGCATATAGATGCCATATGCAGAACAAGGTTTGCAAGCTTGAGTCTTGTGCTCTCCAATGTATACGTGGCTACGCTTTATTTTGCCCTGCCTTCCACAAACCCCTGATTGTCCGCAGGCGCTGCCGATTCTCCGGCAGATCGAAGGCAGCATCCAACCTCTTCCTCAGCCAGACCCAGAACACGGCCACAAAAAAGGCAAAGACCGTGCTCGTCACTACAATCAAAGTCCGACGCGGCGATGATTTTCTATCCGGGGGCACGGCAGCATCCACAACCTGAATAATCGACCCTTCCCGCGCCTCGTCAAGTTTGGCGATTTCAAATTGCTTTGCCAGCAACTCGAAGACGCTCTCCTGATATTTGAGATCTCGATATCGACGGAGGTATTCCATCCCGGATTGTGTCACTCTCCCTTTGGAAAGATTGATGTCCGAGCCGGTGTCGCTCTGCGAGCCCGCCACGTGCGTAAGTTGCGACTGCAGCGCAGCGAGTTCCTGTTTGGCAAGAATAAGATTGGGGTTGTCGTCGGTAGCGAAGGATCGCATGCCTTCAATCTGCACTTGCTTGGCTACCACTTCGGCACGCAAGATGGCGGCGGATTCGATCAATGCGCGTGCCTGACTGTCAATCTGCAAAACGCCAGTGGATTGTTCAGTCTTCGACATAGCCTCTTCAGCCTCGGTTAGCTTGTCCTTGGACTGTTGTACTTGCTGCTCAAAGAACAGCCGCCGCCGCGCTGCCTCAGTGATTGCCAACGAGGCAGAGAGTCTTCGGAATTCTTCCACGTAACCATTGGCCAACTCCGCCGCCCGCTTCGGATCGCGGTCCTCGACCGAGATGCGGATCAGCCCGTCCTTGGTGCCGGCCACGGCTGTCGTGCGGTGCTCGAACTCCTTCCGCGTGTCCGACATTCGCTTCCTGTGGTACTCCTTCATCAGGCCATAGCGTTGGATCATTGCGTCTTCGACTGTTCGGCTGGTCAGGAAAGAGATATACATGTCAGCCGGGTTCTTGATGCCAAGACCCCCGCCCGCCAGTGAGGCCAGCGATCCCAGAGATCCCAAGCCCCCAAGTTGCCCTATCAAAGTCGAACTGATGGATGAATTCTGTGCGGGTGGAAGCAGCACAGTCTTCGCCTCGTATCGGACCGGCAGCAGGAGCGCAACCACGCTTGCTAACAGAGCGGCCCCCAGCACAAAGAGCACAATGAAGCGCTTGTGCTCCAGCAGGAGAACCAGGACATCAAGCGCCGAGACCTCGGTTTGGGCGCCGGCCAGATCGACTCTTTCGTCGACCATCGGTTCGGATTGGGTCTCTGTTTGAATCATCGTGCCGGCGTGACCCGCCGCTTTAGATTATTATCGCGCTCCCAGAGAGTGATTCTATCAGGCTACCTTGACTGAAATCCTGCATCTTAGACCTAGCATAAGCGCAATCACAACATCGGCGGAGCCATACTTCTCCCAGGAGCCGACTCAGTTTCGTGCTAGCTTGGAAAGGATTCGGACTTCCGGCGAGCAACGCAAGAAGCGGTATTCAACGGTACAGACAGATGCAATGCGAAAATACGTCAACACGAACATACGGCAGCTGCCGCGTCAGCCAGCAAGAGGGCGGTAAATGAAATTCACCGAAACCGTCAGCAAAACGCCGGAGACTGGGGGATGGCGGTGCGGATGTCGTGGCTGACATCGGTGCTAGTCTTTGGGTGCCTGACTGCGGGTTGCTTGATCGGACGCGCCCAGACACCTGACGACGATACACATACACCTGCTCGCTCTCCAAACTCTCCGGTGAAGTCTCCCGATTTCTCTCTGGCTCCGGTAGATTTGAAATCGCTCCCGCGCAATCTTTTTCTGGACCAAAAGAATTTCTGGCTAACTCCGTTCCACATGACCGAGGCGCAGTGGCAGGTGACGGTCCCATTGGCTTTTGCCGCCGCAGCGTTGGTGGCGAGCGACACAGCCATAGAAAGACACGTCCCCACAAACCCGACGACGGTCTCGCACGCCGTAACGGCTTCCAATGCCGGACTCGGCGCCATGGCCGGCCTCGGGGCGGGAATGTTCCTCTGGGGACACCTGACCGAGAACGATCAACAGCGGGAAACCGGGGTGCTCAGCGGCGAAGCTGCGATCGACGCATTCCTGGATACGGAGGTGTTCGCATATGCGACGGGACGTGAGCGCCCATTTGTCGACGGCGGCCGAGGACGTTTTTTCCAGGGCGGTGACTCCTTTCCTTCGCAGCACGCCGCCATCAGTTGGGCGATTGCGAGTCTGATCGCCCATGAATATCCCGGCCTCCTGACGCAGTTTTTGGCCTACGGAATGGCGGGAGGGGTAAGCGCTGCGCGGTTTGCGGGGCAGAAGCATTTCGCCTCCGACGTGGTAGTGGGAAGCGCCCTTGGGTGGTATCTCGGTCGGCAGGTTTTCCGCTCCCACTCTCATTACAGCGACGCCGACATTGCGAAATGGGGTACGTTCAGTAAGGGTGACGACGACACTGGTCGCGAAGCGCGAAACATGGGGTCGCCATACGTGCCGCTAGATAGCTGGGTCTACCCGGCGTTGGATCGTCTGACCGCACTCGGGTACGTTCATACCGGGTTCGCCGACATGCGTCCGTGGACGCGCATGGAATGCGCGCGACAGGTCGAGGAGGCTTCCGATCGCATCGCTGAAGAGGAGGCGCAGCCGAGCGAGGTGGGACGGCTTTACCGGGCTCTACAGAAGGAGTTTGGCCGGGAAGTTGTTTTGCTCGGCGGCGGAGAAAATGCCGGGGTCCGCCTGGAATCAGCTTACACGCGGAGCACGGAGATCGTCGGCAAACCGCTTACCGACGGCGATCACTTTGGACAGACGATCATCAATGACTTTGGCCGGCCCGAGGAACAGGGCTTCAACAATGTTACTGGATTGTCGGGATGGGCGGCGTATGGCCCGGTTGCGGTGTATGCACGTGGTGAATATCAGCATTCGGCTTCGGCCCCCGCTTTGCCATTGACTGCGCGGGATGCCATCTCTCAGGCCGATTTCAGCCAAAGCGGCCTTCCCACGCCTTTCCCCGTTCCACCGGACACGCCCACCCCCGCTTTCAACCAAGGCCGATTCCTCGATACCTATGTGGTCCTGAACCTCTCCGACTGGCAACTCTCCTATGGAAACCAGAGCTTGTGGTGGGGGCCGTCTCAGGGCGGGCCCCTGATGTTCAGCGACAACGCGCAGCCGCTTCGAATGTTCCGCGTCAACCGGGTCACGCCATTTACGCTTCCGAGCATTTTCGGATTGCTTGGACCGATGCGCGTGGAGGCCTTTATAGGCCAATATTCAGGATACGAATTCCTGAATACTCCCTCCGGGCTCGTCGGCCAGTACGGCGAGTCGCTGAATCCGCAGCCGATCGTTCACGGTGAGAGAATCAGTTTTAAACCAACCTCAAACTTGGAAATTGGGCTGTCGCGGACCACCGATTATGGAGGACCGGGGTATCCGTTAACCCTGCATTCATTCTTGAGGAGCGTGTTCTCGACCGGTAACGCCTTGGCTGGCAACCCGAAGAAACCGGGAGCGCGCCGATCCGGAATGGACTTTAGTTACAGGATTCCTGGATTGCGTGACGGAATGACTTTCTACGCTGAAGGTCTCGCCGAACATGACGAAATCACTCCCCTTCTTGGCCCCGACGTCGCGGCTTGGCTGGCAGGAATATATATTCCTCGGCTGCCCAGGATTCCGAAGCTGGATTTGCGCCTCGAAGGCGGCTATACAGATCCTCCCTACGGCGGGGGCGACGTCGCACATGGAGCTTTTTACTGGGACGGCGGCTGGATCACTGGTTTTCAGAATGCCGGTCATTTGATGGGAAGCTGGATTGGACGCCAGGGGCAAGGAGCTCAGGCTTGGACCACATATTGGTTCAGTCCACGCAACAAGCTCCAATTCGGATTCAGGCATCAAAAAGTCAGCCAGCAGTTTATCCCCAACGGAGGCACGCTGGCAGATGCGAATGTGCGCGCGGAGTTTTGGCCGCGATCAAACTTCAGCCTGTCCGCCTCTGTACAATACGAGATGTGGAATTTCCCAGTGATTGCATCGGCCAAACAGTCGAATGTGACCTCGTCAGTACAGTTGTCGTTCTGGCCCAAAGGACTCTCTCGAAATACTGCGACCCAATGACTGGAATCCGAAGGTTTCAGTTCATGGCCGCCCTTATCTGAATCTGAAAGAGTTCTTGATTTACGCGAATTCACTAAACATTGACTAGCCGGGAGCTAAAGCAGGGAACTGCGCCTGACGACTACTTCGTCGCGACCCTATGGCAAGAAAGCCCTGACGATCGAGCACTAGGACTACAGCGTGAACCGTTCCGTCGTGAACAAAAGTCAGCCGAGACAGCGCACCGTTTTTTGACGTCCGTTTCGAGCACAAGCCGACGTTGCGGTGAAATGTTTGGTGTCAGTCTGATGCTGAGTCGACGTTAACGCTAACTGACTTGAACTGGAGCGGAATTTTTGATAGAAAAGTCTGCAAGACCAGTTTTCACTTCGTTTCGCGGGTGAGATGCGGGAGAAAGTCCAGGCGACCGGTTCCTGAGGTATCCGCATCCCATACGTGGCAGTTTGCCAAATCCGGCGCCCCCGGTACCGCAAGCAGCGGTTCCGCCGGTGCAAGACTTCGAACCTCCTAGCCAAGTTTTGGAGTTCGGATGCTGTTCAATAGCAAGTCGGTAGAGATCGGGATGTCCTCTCATCCCAAGGTTTCCTCTATCCTGCCTACACTGGGCATTAGTCGGTTGCTGCCGCGGCGATCGACGCCCTATCTCGTAGTTACGTTTAATCCCACCCCTAAAATTTCACACAGAGCCGGAGGATCTAATGGCCACGAATTTAGTCCACATTGAGAAGGATTCGGAAATTAAGAAACGATTAGAGAACGAACGCATGCGCCTCCGGAAGATTGCCGGACTGGATCAACCGTCGCACTTTCACCGGCCGGTGGAGCGCGCGTTTACTGCGGACGAACGCAGCAAGGTGACGATCCTGTTCGGGGGATTCACCTGGAAGCACGAAGATTTGATTCGCGCCGTGTTCCAGGGCTGTGGATATCGCTGCGAGAAATTGCCGGTACCGGACGTGCCGGCATTCCAGACCGGCAAGGAGTTCGGCAACAATGGCCAGTGCAACCCGACATATTTCACGGTGGGAAATCTGGTGCAGTACCTCCAGTTCCTGGAGAAGGAAGGCATTCCCCGCAAAGACATTCTGGATAACTACGTCTTCTTTACGGCAGGTTCGTGCGGTCCGTGCCGCTTCGGTATGTACGAGGCCGAGTACCGCTTCGCGCTGAAGAATGCGGGCTTCGACGGCTTCCGTGTGCTGCTATTTAAAGACAGCGACGGCATCAAAGCCGCCTCTGGCGAGCCGGGATTGAAGTTTACCATTGATTTCGGATTCGGCATGCTCAACGCCATGCACCTGGGCGATGTGTTCAACGATATGATTTATCAGATTCGTCCATTCGAGGTGAATAAGGGAGAAACCGACCGCGTCTTCCACGAGACCGTGAATGGACTCTGCGACGACCTGAGAAATCGAGATTCGTTCGAAATCGAGGAGCGGGCTCCGGACTGGGCCAAACCGAAATTTAAGAGCAACAAGATTCTGCGAAACACCTTCAACGTGTTTGGCAAGATGAATGAGCATTTGCGGGGGAAAGACTATCTCAGCGCACTAGCAGCCGCTCGCGAGAAGATGGACAGCATCGAAGTGGATCGCACGAAGGTGAAGCCAGTGGTGAAGATCACGGGCGAGTTCTGGGCGCAGATCACTGAAGGTGATGGCAATTTCCATATGTTCGACTTCCTGGAGCGCGAAGGCGCGCAGGTACTTGTTGAGCCAATCGCGACGTGGGTGGCATATCTTCTGTATCAGGCGAAGGCGCACGCAAAAGCGAAGTGGCCGGCGAATCGTCCACACCGTAATCCGCAATGGTGGGAGCTGAAAAAGCACCTGGCCAATGATGTGGGATTGCGCAAGAAGCTGATCGGTCTTGGCATCGGCGAGTGGATGTGGAACGGGCTCTATCACCGGACGATCAAGAATCTCGGTGGGATCACGCATCACCTCGTGCCGCAGACAGAGTTGGCCGAGATGGCTCATCCTTTCTACAACCAGTTTGCGCGCGGCGGAGAAGGACATCTCGAAGTCGGAAAGAATGTCTACTACACCGTGCACCGTCTCTGCCACATGGTGCTGGCGCTCAAGCCGTTCGGGTGTATGCCGTCTTCACAATCGGATGGGGTGCAGTCGGCAGTCATCAACAAGTTCAAGGACATGATCTTCCTTCCGATCGAAACCTCGGGCGAAGGCGAGGTCAACGCGCACAGCCGTGTGCAGATGGCGTTGGGCGAGGCCAAGGTAAAGGCCAAGACTGAGTTCGAACAGTGCCTTAAGTCCACCGGAAAGAGCCTGGACGAGATCCGCGAATATATCGCGGAGCATCCCGAACTGAGGCGGCCTTTCTACCACGTGCCGCACCGCGAAGGGGTTACCGGAACAGCGGCCCAGTTCATTCTGCACGTGAACGACCGCATGGACAAAAGCAGCAGGCTCTGGCGTCGCGCGCGTGTGCCTGGGATTGCAGTTCCCAACGCGGCTTAACGGATCGGGACCGGCGACGGAATCAATGTTGCCGGTCCTTCATGGTTCTCATTTTCATTCTTGCGGAACTTCTTTTTGCGGCACCCGATCGGAGAATTGAATGCACGACCATCTTGCCGGACACGAGCCCGAACCGCCCCAGCTGTTTCAGATCGCGGCGGCTCCTTTTCAAAAACCTCACGACCACCACACCAAATTCCTGGTGGGCCTCGACGTTGGTTCTACCACAGTGAAAGCGACGGTGGTCGACTCCGCAACGGACGAGATCCTCTGGCAGGACTACCAGCGGCACGAAACCAAGCAGCCGGAAAAAACATTGGAATTTCTGCGTCGCATGGAGGCTGAGGTCGGAATCAACGGGCACAACACGCGAATGTTCATGACGGGCTCCGGCGGCGGCGGGATTGCCGAGCAGATTGGCGCGAAGTTTGTGCAGGAAGTTACAGCCGTTTCACTGGCGGTTGAGAAGTTGCATCCCGAAGTGTATTCCGTGATCGAGCTGGGCGGCCAGGATGCGAAGATCATCGTCTTCAAAGATGACAATGAAACGGGACGCAAGAAAAAGATTCCGTCAATGAACGATAAGTGCGCTGGCGGCACCGGGGCTGTCATCGACAAGATCAATGCGAAGTTGAAGATTCCAGTCGCCGAGCTGGCGATGCAGGGCTATCACGGAATCAAGCTGCATAAAGTCGCCGGGAAGTGCGGCGTGTTCGCCGAGACGGACATCAACGGCCTGCAAAAAGTTGGGACGCCATCAGATGAATTAATGGCTTCGCTTTTTGAGGCGATCGTGCTGCAGAACCTGAGCGTTCTGACGCGTGGGCACACGTTGCGGCCACACGTTCTGCTGTTGGGCGGGCCGAACAGCTTTATCAAAGGCATGCGCGAAGCGTGGCAGGCGAACATCCCCCGCATGTGGCAGGAGCGCAAAGTCGCTGTCCCGGACGGCGCGAAGCCAGAAGACCTGATCAAGGTTCCGAACAATGCGCAGTACTTCGCGGCCCTCGGGGCGATCGAATTCGGGAAGAGCGAGGACGATAGCGTCGGCTGCTACCAGGGTTACGAGAAGCTAGTTTATTACATCGAGTTCGGCCGGCAAGAGGAAAAGGCGAAATCCGGAGCGAAGGGTTTGGTTTCCAAAGACGGAGAACTGGACGGATTTAAAGAAGCATACCGAAAAAAGAAGTTTACGCCCGCGACGTTCCAGAAGGGTCAAACGGTCGGCGGCTTCATCGGCATTGATGGCGGATCGACTTCAACCAAAGCCGTTCTGCTGGATGAACGAGGCGACATCCTGTGCAAGGCGTATCAGCTGTCCAATGGAAATCCGATCCAAGACACGATCGAGATGTTTGAGAATCTGCGGGGGCAAGTCGAAGCGCAGAGTGCAAAGTTGGAAGTCCTGGGAGTCGCCACCACCGGCTACGCCAAGGACATTCTGAAGGACGTTTTGCACGCGGATGTGGCGCTGGTGGAGACTGTGGCCCACACCGAGTCGGCGCTCAAGTTCTACGAAGATCCGCACGTTATCGTCGACGTGGGTGGCCAAGATATCAAAATCATCATCCTGCACAACGGCCGGGTCAAGGATTTCAAGCTGAACACGCAGTGCTCGGCGGGCAACGGATATTTTCTGCAATCGACGGCTGAGGGATTTGGATTGGGCGTTGAACAATACGCCGATCTCGCCTTCTCTGCCCAATCCATGCCCATTTTTGGCTACGGTTGCGCCGTGTTCATGCAGTCGGACATCGTGAACTTCCAGCGACAAGGCTGGCGGGCAGAGGAAATTCTTGCCGGGCTGGCAAACGTCCTGCCGAAGAACGTTTTTCTCTACGTTGCGAGCATTCCGAATCTCGCCGCCCTGGGTACGCGCTTCGTCTTGCAAGGCGGAACGCAAAACAACATGGCCGTGGTGAAAGCTGAGGTGGATTTCATTCAGAACAGCTTCCGCGCTGCCGGCAAGAAACCAGAGATTATTGTTCACGAGTTCTGCGGCGAATCGGGCGCGATTGGCGCGGCGGCAGAGTCTCTGCGTCTTTGGCGCAACGGCCAGCAGACCACATTTATCGGGTTGGATGCCGTGAGAAAAATCAATTACCGCACCACCCGAAACGAGGAGACGCGCTGCCATTTCTGCAAGAACGATTGTCTGCGCACCTTTATCGATATAAGAACCGCGCCTACGGACGACATGAGCTTTATCCCCATAAAGAAAGTCACCAAGGTTCCGCTGATGCATGGTGAGCAACGGTTGATTATTTCGACCTGCGAAAAGGGTCAGGTAGAAGATGTCAACGATATGAAAGACATCAAGGCTGGTCTCGACGAGATCAAGGGGAAATATCCTAACTTCGTGGACTTCGCTGCCCGCGAGGTCTTTCGTCCGGTGAATGCGAAAAATGTAGCCGACCCGATTCCGGCAGCGAAATTCTGGAATAAGGCCGCGAAAGAACGCATTCCGCGAATGGAGAAACGTAAGAAACTGCGCGTGGGCATTCCCCGCGTGCTGAACATCTACACGTATGCTCCGCTTTTCAATGGATATCTGGAAAGCCTGGGTGTTCAGCCCGAGAACATCGTCTACTCAGACTATACGAGTTCGGAGCTCTATCGAGCGGGAGCGAACCGGGGCGCTATCGATCCCTGCTTCCCTGCCAAGATTGGCATTTCGCACGTCTACAACCTGATCCAGGAAAAGCACCGAAAGAAACCGCTCGACGTAATCTTCTTCCCCATGTACGACGTGCTGACGTCGCCGCTGGTCAAGATTGTGGGCACAAACGCATGCCCCACAGTGACCGCGACTCCAGAAACGGTAAAGGCCGCCTTCACGAAAGAGAATGACGTATTTGCCGAGCACAACGTCAAATATGTGGATCCGGTGCTGAACTTTGCGGATCGGAAGCTCTTCGCTTACCAGATGCTGCAGGCGTGGCAGTCGATCCTCGGGTTGTCACAGGAAGAGAATGACCGCGCGGTCGAGGTGGGCTACAAAGCGCTGGCCGATTATGAGAGCAGCATCCGGAGGCGAGCTCGTGAGGTGATGGACCAGTTGGAACGCGAAGACCGTATCGGCATCGTCATGCTGGGCCGTCCGTACCATCATGATCCCGGCCTGAATCACGAAATTATGGAAGAGTTTCAGAAGCTGGGCTACCCCATCTTCTCGCAGAACACTTTGCCGCTCGACGAAGACCTGCTCGAGCGTCTGTTCGGTGAAGAAGTTCGGGCTGGGGTTATCAGTCACCCGCTTGATATCACCGACGCCTGGAAGAACTCGTACTCTTGCAGCACGAACCACAAAGTTTGGGCGGCAAAGTTTACGGCGCGGCATCCCAACCTGGTGGCGCTGGAGATATCGAGCTTCAAGTGCGGGCACGATGCGCCCATCTACGGTGTGGTTGAGGGCATTATCGAGCAATCCGGGACACCATATTTCTGCTTTAAGGATCTCGACGAGAACAAACCGTCCGGCTCGATCAAGATTCGCGTCGAGACCATCGATTATTTCTTGCGCCGTTACCGCGAAGAAGTCATCCGCAAGCGCAAAGCTGCGGAAGACATTGATTCTCAACTGGCGGCGTTGGAAGCGGAGCTGCGCGGCTCGATGACATCCGGGCCATCCCAGCCGGAGCGCGAGGTGCAGGAGATGGCGGCCGATTGATTGTCGCCTACGCTCCAACTTGTACTGGAAACGCTTGCGGTGCAGGCATAGCGTCTCGATAGCAAAGAAGCTCACTATCTAGAGACCAACAGGCCAGATGTTTCGAGGATGCGCGTGATTGCCAAAAACGGTAGACTCGTTGCAGGAAAATCCATGACAGACGACCAGACAGACCAACCGACCTACGACGCACATCCCGGAGACATCACACGGCGTGACTTTGCAGCCCTCTTGGTGGGCGCGGGCCTGGCTGCGACGGTACAATCGGCAGCGGCCGCGGGCCTTGAAGTGACCGAGACTGACGTCGAGATCAAAACTCCGGATGGAGTTTGCGACGCCGCATTCATTCGTCCGAAACGCGGTTCCCATCCCGGAGTATTGATCTGGCCCGACGCATTTGGCTTGCGGCCCTCTATGCGCGCCATTGCGAGGCGTATTGCGTCTGAGGGTGCCGGATATTCCGTTCTCGTGCCTAATCCCTTTTACCGTGTATCCAAAGCTCCTTTCACGGATGCCTCCACCTTCAACTTTCAAAATGCCGATGATATGGCGAAACTCCGGCCGCTGATGGCGTCGGTGAACGCGGCCGGCAATGCCGAGAAGGATGCCACCGCCTACGTTGCCTTCCTCGACTCGCAGAAGGAAGTAAACAAGGCAAGGAAGGTTGGAACCCAGGGTTATTGCATGGGCGGCGCGCTGGTCGTGAGGACCGCGGCGTCGGTGCCCGATCGCATAGGTGCGGGCGCATCCTTCCACGGCGGAGGCCTGGTGACCGACAAGCCCGATAGCCCGCATCTGCTCGCGCCAAAGATCAAAGCTCGAATGTATTTCGGGATCGCGTCGAACGACGACGAGCGTCAGCCGGATGCCAAGGATAAGCTAAAGGAAGCCTTTGCAGCTGCGAAGGTTTCGGCCGAGATCGAAGTATATTCCGCCTTGCATGGCTGGTGCGTGCCCGATATGCCCATGCGCGATGGTGTGCCGCTCTATAACAAGCCCGAAGCCGAGCGTGCCTGGGGGAAACTCGTCGCCTTATATAAAGCGGTTCTGGCTTAGCCGATACCGGAGGGCGAGCTGCGGGCGATTAAAGCAGTAAGCGCCCGATCAATTCTGCAACTGGATGTACTGCTCAAATCCTCCGTCGCAAAGCACAGAGCTTGATCAAGAAACTGCTCCAGCAGTCGCAGCAATTCCAGGCCGCCGTTCGCCGAAGCCGGATCCGCGGGAGGAGTTCTGGCGCGGTCGGCATCGACAAGTCCAGAAAACTCTTCAAAGCGAATCATCTCGCTCTGTTTCGGAAAACATAAGGAGAAAATGAGATGGCAAAGCGCGAAAATAAAGACAAGGAACACGGGAAAGAACATCTCGCGATGAAGACCCCCTCGATCGTGTCGCAGCAGGAGTGGGAGGCCGCGCGCCAGCAGCTTCTCGTGAAGGAGAAGGCCTTTACCCGCTCCCGTGATGCGCTGGCCGCCGAACGCCGGCGGATGCCTTGGGTGGCTATCGACAAGAAGTACGAGTTTGACGGACCTAAAGGCAAAGTAAGCCTGCTCGATTTGTTCGAGGGACGCCGCCAATTGATCGTGTATCGCGCCTTCTTCGAGCCCGGAGTGTTCGGCTGGCCCGAACATGCCTGCCGCGGCTGCTCCTTTGGCGCCGATCAGGTCGCCCACCTGGCCCATCTGAACGCTCGCGATACCACCCTCGCCTACGCCTCCCGCGCCCCGCAGGCCGATATCTCCCGCCTGAAGGCGCGGATGGGCTGGGAGATGCCCTGGTACACCATCGCCGACGACTTCGACAAAGAGTTCGGCGTCGATGAATGGCACGGCCATAACGTATTCTTCCGGGACGGAGAGCGCGTATTCCGCACCTACTTCATCAACAACCGCGCCGATGAGGCGATGGGGACCACCTGGAACTACCTGGACATCACGCCGCTCGGCCGTCAGGAGACCTGGGAAGACTCGCCTGAGGGTTACCCCCAGACCGCGCCGTACAAGTGGTGGAACTGGCACGACACCTATGACGCTGCGGCCTCGCCTGACCCGAAGTGGGTCGATATCATCACCGACCCTGAAGGAGCTGCCTCCCGGAGGCGCGCCGCGGTGGAGAAAGCAAGCTAAAAGGGAGCTCCATTCGCCGCTTTCGATCAGCTGGCTCTTTCTCGCACTGGACCTTAAAAGGCCGGACCCTCCGACAACCTGCGCACTCCCGGCGCTAGAATTGGTTCGCACTTAACATCGAACCGGGAAAGGAGCGGTCATGCGCCCAGAAAAGTTCGTTGCATGCATCCTCAGCATTGTTGGCGTCTGCGCCCAGATGCCTCGAATTCTCGCACAGACGCTTGGCTCACAGCACTCCACGGTAATTGCCGCGAATCTGGTGATCGATGGCAAGGGTCACATACTCCGTGACGTTCGAATCGTGGTCGAGGGCTCAAAGATTGTTGCGATAGATCCTAAGGTCGACGGGCCGGTGGACTATGACCTGCGCGGGATGACGGTATTGCCCGGCTGGATTGACGCGCACGTGCACATTACGTGGATCTTCGGCAAAGATGGGAGAAACGCGGGCACGGAAGGAACAACTCAGGAGGATGCTTACCAAGCGGCGTCGAATGCCTGGGTGACGCTGATGGCAGGCTTCACGACGGTACAAAGTGTGGGCGCGCCCAACGACATCCCGCTGCGCGATGCCATTGCGAAGGGACTACTCCCGGGCCCGCGTATCCTCACGGCCAACGAACCGCTCGAAGGGCAAGGTGAGGCGACCGGCACGCCCGATGAAATCCGCGCTTATGTGAGAAAGCAAAAACAAGCTGGCGCGGACCTGATCAAAATCTTCGCGTCGAAGTCCATTCGGCTGGGCGGAGGCATGACTCTTTCGCAGGAGCAATTGAACGCAGCCTGTGATGAAGCAAAGAAGCAGGGACTGCGCACACTTGTGCACGCTTATAAAGAGGCGGTCCGTGCCGCGACTCTCGCGGGCTGCACCGAGGTTGAGCACGGTACATTAGCCCCGGACGACGACTTGAAATTGATGGCACAGAAGGGCACTTACTTCGATCCGCAATGCGGGCTGGTCATTGAGAACTACGTGCAGAACAGGGAAAGGTATCTCGGGACACAAGGCTACACTGCCGAGGGATTCGCTGCGATGGAGAAGATTCTGCCGATGGATCACGAGATCGTGGAACACGCGGCAAGAACTCCTGGGCTGAAAATCGTTTTTGGCACAGACGCCGTGGCCGGCGCTCACGGGCGCAATGCCGAGGAGTTCATTGATCGCGTGCGTGACTGCGGCGTGGATCCGATGGCAGCAATGGTTTCTGCCAACTCGCTGGGCGCCGAAGCGCTGGGCTTGGGCGATCAGATTGGCTCAATCGCCCCCGGCTTTCAAGCGGACATTATTGCGCTCGATGGAGACCCGTTGAAAGACATCACCGCCGTTCGCCGCGTTGTATTTGTAATGAAGGGCGGCGTGGTTTACAAGAACGCCGCCCGTGGCGCGATTCCTGTTTATGCAGGCGTCCAGCCTTGATTGACCCTTTGAGTCTCACGCCGCTTTAAGCCAGGGCGTAGAGATACTCGACGAAGGAACCCACAGCCCCATCAATTCCAGAAACCTTCGCATTCGTGGAATCGATCAGATAGTACTCATTCGGAGCATGTGCCCCGGTCCCGTGCCCCAGTCCAAAATGTCCGGCGGGAAGATTCAGAGGCTCTGAAGTGAAAATGTATCCCGGCCAGGATCCGGCGGACCGAGGCCACAGCACAGGGTCCAGACCCAGCTTGCGGTAAGTCGAAATTTGCGCCTGGATGAGCTTCGAATCTTGTGACGTCTGGGTCGGATCGTAGCCACCACTCATATTGACCTCGATATCGCCGAAGCCGTGTTTGGCAAGGTGATCCTTCAGAAGCGCCAGCGTGCCCGCAGCCGTCATGTCCGGCACCAGTCGCATGTCAATCTTCGCGACGGCGCGGTGAGGAAGAATGGTTTTGCCCCCGGGGCCCGTGTATCCGCCAACCAAGCCCTCGATGTTGATCGTGGGCTTCGATTCGAGCAGCACTAGCGAGTCCAGCCAGTTTGTGTCGTGCACCCAATGCTCAACGCCTAGCTGTTGCTTAACCGTAGCTTCACTGCGGCGGGCGGCGACATCCTGAATCATCTTCATTTGCGTGGGAGTAAGCGGCTTCGCCTTGTCAAAGAATCCCGCCACAGCAGGAGTGTGTCCATCGGATTCGACGAGAGTGCTGAGCGCCTGCACCAGGTGCCACGCCGGGCTGTCCACCTGCGCCTCAAGGCTCGAGTGAACATCGTGTTTGGGCCCTCTTCCCCATCGCTCTCCGCTGGAAACCAATTCCAGCTCAACTACTCCCTTCGCACCCAGTGATATCTGTATGCCTCCATCCGCGTCCTGGCCAGCTTCGGGCATGAAAACGCCCATGCATTTCTTCAGGGCATCAGTGATCCTGGGTTGGCGGACAACCTCCGGAAAGTGGGTCGAGCCAATCTCTTCTTCGCCTTCGCAGACGAGCACGAGATTTACCGGCAGCTTTGTTCCCGCCGCCTTGAAGGCATGAAGGGCGCCGAGGAAGGCTGTTTCAGGCCCCTTCTGGTTCACCGCGCCCCGACCGACACAGATCCTGCCCAACCCTTCTTTGTCTACGATGCGGCCCTCGAGTGGCGGTGAAGACCACTCCGAGGGGTCAAACTGTTTCACGTCGTACATAAAATAGATGCCAACGGTAGTTGCCGCACCTGCATCGAGAATGCCGAAGACGCCGGGCTTGCCCGATGTTGGCACAATCTCAACGTTCGCGAATCCTGCATCGCGCGCCAGTTGCGCCATATACTCAGGGCCCTGTGGATAGTTGCGGTTCTCGGCCGCGATTGAGGGCAAAGCGATCCAGTCCTGCAGCCGCTTCACATTCTCGTCATGCATCTTCGGTATTTGGCTCAGCACCGACTGGAGACCCGAATTGTCTATAGGGAAAGCAGAGATCGGCAAAGCGGCGAAGGCGGCTCCAGCAAGCGCGCCGTGAATGAAGTCGCGACGATTGAAAACGTTATGGATCGAGTCAGTCAATGCGTCCTCCACGGGCCGAATTTAAAAATGATCGTCTCCTCTGTTGGCCTCGAATTGAATTCCAGAAAGAGAACTATCTGGCTTTTGTCGATGGTCATCATACCAGCAGCTTCCCTAGAGACCAGCATCTTTTCTGGGAACATTTCGACACCAGCGACTTGTATAGTGAGCCTATGAAACTTCTCTACCTTGCTGCGTTTCTCTTTTGTCTGGCAACCTCGATTGGGGCGCAGACGCCGCCGCAAGCGGCCGCCAAGTATACCGCGGCACATCGGGCGGAACTGGTGCGGCAGTTTAGCGAATTGCTGTCGATACCGAATGTTGCTGCCGATCCGCTAAACCTGAAGCGCAATGCCGACCTGCTCCTCGCAGAGCTCCGGAAACGCGGTATCGATTCCCGACTGCTCTCCCTCCCCGGTGCGCCTTCGGTGGTCTTCGGGCAGATCGATGTGCCGGATGCACAACATACGATTGTCTTCTATGCACACTACGACGGCCAGCCGGTCACTCCGTCGGAATGGGATGGCGGTTCACCCTTCACGCCGGTGGTGCGGGAAGTAAATGGCGAGCAACGTATCTATGCCCGATCGGCCGGAGACGATAAGGCGGCCATCTTCGCGCAGCTTACGGCGCTCGATGCGTTAAAGGCGGCCGAGATCCCGTTGCGAGCGAATCTTCGCTTCGTGTGGGAGGGTGAGGAGGAAGCTGGATCACCCCATCTGGAGCAGATCCTCAATGCCAACCGCGATCTGGTCCACGGCGATGTCTGGCTGGTGTGTGACGGGCCGGTCGACCAGAGCGGCCAACAGACGGTGGTCTTTGGGGCACGAGGTGATGCGCATCTGGAAATCACGGTTTATGGGCCGCATCATGGGTTGCACAGCGGCCACTACGGAAACTGGGCGCCGAACCCAGCGATGATGCTGGCGGAGTTGCTTGCAGGCATGAAAGATGAAGACGGCCGCGTTCTGGTGCCGCATTTCTATGACGGAATTGAGCCGCTCTCTACGGCTGAGAAACAAGCGCTGGCCCATGCGCCGGTAAACGACCGGATGCTGATGAATGCCTTTTGGCTGGGACACGTCGATGGCGCAGGCGCGCATCTGCTTGAGCTGATCAACCAGCCTTCGCTAAACATCAACGGCCTCTCATCGGGACAAACCGGAGCAAGGGCTGCCAATGTCATTCCTCCAACCGCGACCGCCGATTTGGACCTGCGCCTTGTGGTCGGGGTCGACTGGCGCGCACAGCAGCAACGCGTCATCGACTATATTCAGTCCCGCGGCTACTTCATCGTAGACCACGATCCCACGCAGCAAATCCTTCTGGAGCATCCCCGCGTTGCGATGGTTGTGCGCGATGAGGCAGGCTACAACGCCGTGCGCACGCCGATGGATCTGCCCATTGCGCAGGAGGTAATTGAAGCCGTGAAGAGCGCGCGCGAAAAGGTCGTGCTGCTTCCCACCATGGGAGGTAGCGTGCCGCTGGGAGCGATGGAGCGCGCGGCGCAGACTCGCACTATCACGGTACCCATTGCCAACTACGATGACAATCAGCATGCCGCGAACGAAAACCTGCGCTTGCAGAATCTGTGGGACGGAGTGGAAACAATGGCTGCGCTGCTCGATATGAAGTAGTGCGGAAGGAGCACGTTGCGCCAACGGAATTTCGACCGCCCACCCCACAATTTCAGAACTACAACTCCGACACAGGTTTAAGTCTTCTTGGCCTTGGCAGGAGGAGCCAGAGCAACGGCAGCCTCGGTGGTGAGCAGAAGGAACGTGAAAGTCTCCTGCAGGTACAGGCGGACAGCCGCTTCGTTGTGGCTGAGATAACCGATGGAGACATCCTGGCCGATGTGAAGGTCAAAGTCACCGCCACGGGTCGTGAGCACGAAAGCGCCGCTGATGGCGGGCGCCCAGATGATTTGATCTTTGACCAGCCGCTTGACGTGTTCCAGCACCGGGTATCCGTGGTCACTGGTTTCGGCGAGTGCGGTGTAGCAATCGGCACCGAGCAGCACGGAGTAGGGGCCGTTAACGCCGACAAGACGCAGCCGGCTCAAGCCTTGGGCAATGGCCTCGGGGTACTCGCGCACGTCGGCGGGGAGGGTCATGATTGGATTGCTGGTCCCCTGACGGATGCCTTCAATGCCAGCCGCGGCATAGCCCTCGAAGATGGCGGCGTCCTCGGCAAAAGCGATCTGGCGTGCGGCGTCCTTCGCCGGCTGCCAGTCTGAGTCGTTCGCGCCGCGCTCGACGTCATCGATCGCCTGGCGATCGATGTCGAACGGAACACGCAACTCGACCATTGCTTTCACCTCGCGCTGCCTTGCGGTAATGCCTTTCGCCGGGGCGGCGATTGTCCGCAAGTGGCCCGTACCGACGGCTGAGAGGGCGGTTCCGGCTGGCCCGTCCAGGTCGACGACGCGCCGTCCCGCAAGGTAGCGCTTAAGCGTGCGCGACGTTTCCTCTTCGATCTGAGTCCATGCCGAATCGGAAATAGGGGCAAGCTCGCGATGGAGATTATTCATGTCGTATGTCTCCTTTTAGAGAACCGATGCCGAGCGAACCTTCGGCCACCGATGAAATGGATGAAGCGGATGCGGGCGAGGCCGAGGGCTCCGCAATTGCGGGCTGGTCTTCCACAGTTTGGTTTTCGGTCACGGCCTCCAAGAACGTAGCCGATGGTACGAAGAACAGGTTTCCGGTCACGGCGCGGCTGAAATCGAGCAAGCGGTCGTAGTTGCCGGGCGGCCGCCCCACGAACATGTTTTCGAGCATCTGCTCGATTGTACGGGGCGACCGGCTGTAGCCGATGAAATAGGTGCCGAATTCACCATTCCCGGGCCGGCCGAAGGGCATGTTGTCGCGCAGGATTTTAATTTCTTTTCCGTTCTCAACAATCGTAGTGAGCGCGTTGTGCGCTGAAGTTGGTTTGACGGAATCGTCCAGTTCGATGTCGGAAAGCTTGGTCCGGCCGATGATGCCTTCCTGCGCTTCGGTGGAGAGCGCATTCCATGCCCCAAGATCGTGGAGATACTTTTGCACGATGACGTAGCTCCCGCCGGCGAAATTTGGGTCTTCGTCGCCGATCATTACGGCGTCGGCGGCTGCCGCGCCTCTGGGATTCTCCGTTCCGTCGACGAAACCCATGAGATCACGGTCGTCGAAGTAACGGAAGCCCTGCACTTCATCCACTGGGGAAACGGCATTCCCGATGCGCGCCATAATCTGAGTAGCCAGTTCGAACGATAGGTCCATACGCTTAGCGCGAATGTGGAACAGCAGGTCGCCTGGTGTTGAGACGGCGTGGCGTGATCCGGCGCGAATCTCCCGGAAGGCGTGCAATTCCCTCGGGCGCGGCGCCCCAAAGAGCTGGTCCCAGGCGTCGGATCCAAAACCGAGGACACAGGAAAGGCCCCCTTCGAGGTCGCGAAATTCCACCGCCCGCACCAGCGCGGCAAGGTCTGCGCAGAGCGAGCGCATCGAGGCGTGATTGTCAGAGCCCGGCTTGAGAGTAGCGACCAGAAAGATTGCGGCGCGTGTAAGCGGTGCGGCTACAGCCTGCGCGAGGGCAGGAGATTTATTTGCAGCGTCAGGCGGGGTTGTCGAATCAGGCTCCATCGGTGTCGTCCCAGAAAACAGAAGTGTAACTCCACTCGTAACGGGTCTCAACCACCTCGCGTTCCTTCCCAATCAGAAGTCGCGGCGTCAGCCATCGAATCTCAGACTGCTAAACGACGCCTATCCTGCTTCTGCTTGTTTCCGTCACGGTTACTCGCGGCTTAGAACGCCCGAGCACTCTAAAACCCCTCGACGGGAAAATCAAGGCTTCCTTTGCGAACCGCCCGCTTACAACCTTTTTCTGCGACTTGTCGACATTCTTGCCAGGAAGCCCAGGTGCTGCTCCGGGAGCCTTAATAGCGGAGCCCCTATCGTCTCGAAAACTGTTCTAGTGTTATCTTGTCTCTCTTGTACGACTGGAACGGGAAAGGTACAGGTGGCATCTGCGTTCCTCCAAGTTTCTTTTGAAGCTCGTGTCCCTTATGATCGAGCGAACTATGGGCCGGTTCTCAAGGTCCGCGGGTGGTTTGCTTCTCGTCGGGGAATTGGATAGACATTTGGGACTAACGATGCTCAACATCCAAGTCATCACAGGAAGTCCCGCTCATGTCTGACCGCGCTGTTCCCAAATCTCGTCTCACGAATGGCCTTTCTCTCTTCCAGGGGTTTCAGCCTTTTCGATGGTCCGAGGTACCAAAGAATCTCCTGGCCGGAATTACGCTTGCGGCCATGAACATCCCGCAGTCGCTCGGCTACACCAAGATTGCCGGCACTCCGGTCATCACTGGCCTCTACACCCTTCTGTTTCCCCTCGTTGCGTTCTCCATCTTCGGTTCTTCGCGCTATCTTGTGGTGGCCGCTGATTCCGCTACTGCGGCCATACTCGCGAGCAGCCTGACCGGCTTGGCTCCAATCGGCAGCCCCAGATATGTCGCCCTCGCAGGCTTGGTGGCCCTGTTGACCGGTATCTTCCTCCTCCTCGCTCGACTGCTCAAACTCGGCTTCTTTGCGGATTTCCTGTCTCGGACGGTTCTTCTGGGTTTTCTCGTTGGCGTCGGTTTTCAGGTCGGCATCGCCGTGCTTGGTGAAATGCTTGGCATCAACGTACACAGCCGCCGCACCGCTGGTCAGATCCTCGAAGTGCTGCGATCGCTGCCGCACGCTCATCTCCTGACGATGGCGATTTCATTCGCGGTTGTCGCCACCATCGTGCTCTGCTATCGTGTCGCCCCCAAGTTCCCCGGCACTCTCTTTGCGGTTGCCGGAGCAGTCGCGGCGAGCGCCATGTTTCACTGGGCACAACGAGGTGTTGCCGTTCTCGGCCCCGTGCCCCAAGGCTTGCCTCACCTGGGATTGCCTGATCTGAGTTGGAGAGACGTAGGAACACTTATTCCTGTTGCCGGCTCCTGTTTGCTCATGGTCGTTGCGCAAAGTGCAGCAACATCGCGCGCATACGCTACGCGCCACCATCAGCCGCTCGACGAAAATGCCGACCTAGTCGGCCTCTCTGCCGCAAATGCCGCTGCGGCTTTCAGTGGCACCTTTGTTGTAAATGGCAGTCCTACCCAGACTGCCATGGTCGAAAGTTCAGGTGGCACCAACCAGCTGGCCCACCTGTCCACAGCCGGCGTCGTTGTTATAGTCCTTCTTTTCCTTACGGGCCCGCTCCAGTTTCTTCCTCAGTGTGTTCTTGGCGCGGTCGTATTCACGATCGCAATGCGTCTGATCGATCTGCGTTCCCTCCGCGCCATCCGCCGCGAAAGCCCCGCTGAATTCATGCTGGCGGTCACAACCGCGGTGGTCGTTGTTTTTGTTGGTGTGGAGCAGGGAATTCTCCTCGCGATGTGCTTGTCGCTACTCCGCATCGTCCACCACACCTACCGTCCGCACACTGCGGTGCTTGAGCAGACTGGCGAAGGAATCTGGCAACTGGATCCGGTTGTGCACGGGGCGGTTACCGAGCCTGGCCTGGTCCTCTACAGATTCGGGGCGCCGCTCTACTACGCCAACGCCAATCGTTTTTCCGAGGAAACGCGGATGCTCGCCAGTTCGGCGCCTTCACCACTGCACTGGTTGATCGTTGATGCCGGGGCCATCACCAACGTAGACTTCACTGCTGCTTGTGTTGTGCGCGAACTCCAGAAGGACCTGTCCGCTCAGGGCACCGGTCTCGTGTTTGCTCACGTGCAGTCAGACCTGAAGCCTGATCTTGACCGTCATCACCTGACAGAAGTCATTGGCATCTTTGATAGCTTGCACGAGGCCCTGGCCGCGCTTCGTGGCACCGTGCCCGGTTGATGTCCGGAAAGCGGTTTGACGATCCCCATTCTGACTTGCAGATTCCGACAAGTTTACTGTGCGGCATTGCTGGAAGCAGGCGGAGGAAGAACGTCATAGAGCGGCTGCGCAGGCCTCACCTCCGCATTCTCATCAGCCACCGAGATCGCCAGAACGCGGATCCTATCGTTGTCCGGCAGCGTAATCGTCTTCACGCCAGCCGGCAGGTCGATGGGGTAGGCGAAGAGATACGAATAGCGGTAGGGCACATTCTCGCCTGCGGCGTTGTGATGATGGGAGCAGTACCACGCCAGGTCGGCTCGTTTGATAAAGCCCGGCTTGATGCCCGTCATCTCGCCGTAATCATCGTGCGAAGTATCCTTCGAACTCCATTGCCGGTCATCCCACTGACCGATGAATCCGCCCCAGTCTTCAACGTCGATGTCGACCCCGGTGTGGCCTACTTTAAAAGTTGCCTTCTGATCGCCTTCTGCCGAAGCTGCCAGCATATATACGCGGTTATAGTGCCCCTCCGGCAGATCAATGGTCTGCCCCTTGGCTACAACTGCGTTGAGAGAACCGGTCTTCGCCGGGGCTAGTTGGAATCGCACATCGTTGAATGCGATTTGCGCGGGCAGCATCTCTGCCGGAAGCGCGTTGCCCTTGCCGTCAAATCCGCCATCAGACTTTGTTCCGTCGTTGCTCGCAGCAGCGAGGTGGTAATGGAGCGTCACCGGCGTGGAACGTACTGCCGCAACGCGGGTTGGGGCCGAAGCTAGCTTAACGGCGAAGGTACGTGGCTGGTAAGCGGAGAACGACTCGACCAGCCCACCTCCCTTCACAGGCGTGCTTGCAACCGGCTGCTCTTGCCCGTTCACCTCGCGCGCAGAAACTATTGCAGCGTTGAAAGATATTTTGACGTCAGGCTGCGGTCGGCCCTCTAGTTCAACCAGCCGAACGATTATCTCGTCACCGTGTTCTGCCTTCTTCAGCGCCAGCACTCGAATTCGCGAGTTACTCACTTTCACCAGAGAAAACTTTTTGCCCAGTGCCCCTGCGTGTTTGGAAGCTTCAAATGCAATCAACGGATCGTTCAAGCGCTGCCCTTGCCAGTCGGTCTGGCTTTGCCGCCAGTCGGCAACGTGCCCGGCGATTCCGTAAACGAACTCGTGGTGCCCGATATCCTGCGTGCCTTGATCGGCATAACCGCCGCGCGTGCCCGGCGTGCGGATCAAAGTGAGGCGGATGGTGTGGTCGTTCGGCTTGTCCGACCCGTTCTTGCAATCGGTCAGAATGGTAGCGCCGAACTTGCCGTTGACATCAGTCAGGTCAATCCACTGGTGCGAGGGAACCTCGAATTTCTTGGGTTCCGCAGTCGGCCTCTCGATCGTGCCGATGTCCCAGTTGTAAGTCGCAATTCGATTCGAAGCGGTCAGAGGGAAAGTCGCTTTCAAGTTGGATTCTCTCGTATTCCAATCGACCACGTTTGCGAATTCTACCCGCTTTCCGGCATCACCAGCCGACAAACGGATGGTCTGCACGAATTTTGAGCCCGCGGTCTCCCGCGAAATTTCCACAGCCACGCGCGCTGGACCATTCTCGACGACTCGAATTGTCGCAGGACCGCCGACGTAGGTTTTTGGCGCAGCTTGCTCCTGATCCCAATCCATATTCCACGCCGGCCAGTGTTCGGGATTGTCGTAGGAAATCGCCAGGCGCGCCGGTGCAGCCAGCAATTCCTTGCCGAGCGATTTGTCAAAAATACTGGCGACGTCGCCGTCGGTGTTCAGTTTCAACCGGTAGTACTGGTTCTCGAGAGAATTCTCCGAAACTTTCATTCGGTACCGGCCGGACGCACCTTCCCCCGGCTGCACATCGTAAACCGCGTAGCCAACGGATGGCACGCTGGCTGCAAAGGTCACCTTGCCATTCGAGATCTGCGCCGCCACTTCATTGTTATCCGGACCAATCACATGCACCGCTTTGGGCATGCCTTCAGGAAACTTAACGGTCGCCTCTACCAAATCTTCGCGTGCGATATTCAAGGGATTGAAGACCACCACCGGGATCCCTTTCGTCTCGGTATTCAGCGCCGCGGCAACAGCCCCGGTCGCGTTGTTGAGCACGCCGGCAAACTGATTCATCGCGATCACGTCATCGTTCCAGGCGAACTCGTACGCCTTAGGAGATGCCGTGCCCGCGGCGATGTCGTGGAAGTGGCCGCCCATCGCCAGCGTCCAGGCGTTATTCAGGCGCTCGAGCGGGTACGGCCGTGCCCCCAGCCACTCCGCCGCAACTGAAGCCTTCTCCGCCGCATCGGCCAGCAGTTCTTCTTTCCTGATCCAACGTTTTTGGTAGCCCTGCGAAGTCAAAGAACCCGCAGAGTGATTGGTGAGCTCCATTTCCCCGGTGTAGCGTGGAAGCCCGGCGGCCTGGGTGAGCGTGATATCGAGAAACATCTGCTCGGCGTTCGCGGAGATCACATGCACCGGCCCGTCCCCGACCTTCACCGAAGGCCCCTCCGGATGCGGCCCATCACGAAAGGCAAGGTATTCTCGAATGGGCAAGCTCGACACACCTTTCGTGACGATGGCCTCGAGGCGCTTCACGGATCCTTCGTCCGGCGTTCCACCGATGTCGCCCGTGCCGAAATAATGATAATCGGTGAATACGCCGCTGACCTTGCCGTTCAACTCGACCCGTGCCGCCCAATCACCCTGATGCCGGCTCAGCTGACGATCTTCCTCGACCTTGGTGAACGCTTTCTGCTGATCTCGCAGGTCGACGAACTCTTGAAGCTCCCTTGCCTCGAGGATTTGCCCGTGGTCCTCCGCCTGTTCTACTTTTTGTCGCAGTGGCTGAAACTTTTTCCGAATGTCTTCGAGAACGGCATCCGGCGGCAGCGGAGGCAGAGGCTGGCTGAGATCGCTGTAAATCCCTGCACTGTAATCGCCCGGATTCAGCCCTGCCAGCACGCTTTCTCCGTCTGGTCCCACCCACACGCCTACGTTGAAAGGCGTGCCCTCAGGCGTTTTCTCCAGCGAGTCCTGACCTCCGCCAGGAGCCGACGATCCCCACACCAGCTTCTGCGTGGAAAATCCCTTCACCCCGGAGTGTGCCAGAATGGTCGGTAGGGAAGACGGAAATCCGAAGCAGTCGGGCAGCATGTATTCCGCGCTGCCCTTGCCCAGTTCTTTGCGAAACCAGTCATTTCCGTACAGAACTTGCCGGATGATGCCCTCGGCGCTGGGAGCATTCACGTCACCCTCTTCCATGGACGACCCGGTCGGGAACCATCTTCCTTCATCCACATACTTCTTTAACCGGGCGAAGTCGGCGGGAAAATATTCCTTCATGAAGCGATAACGATTGGCGCCGCTGAAGTTGAAAATGTAGTGAGGATATTTGTCGAACAGAGTGAAATTATCCTCCATGGTCCTGCGAATGTATTCGTTGATGACCTGGGGATACTCCCAACGCCATTCCGTATCGAGGTGGGCATAGCCGACAACGTAGAGGGTTGGCTGCTGGCTAAGATCGGGTTTTTCCGTAGTCTGGGGTTGCGCCACGGTCGACAGCATCAGATACGCCAGTGGAATCGCCGCCAAAGCTTTGCAGAATCGTTGCATCGCAAACTCTCCCAGCCTCGTTTGAAAGCTCGTCTAGTCTTATAACAGAAATGCTGTGGCTCATGACGGGTTCGGGATAGAGCCGCCACTCAGGCGTGGATCACTTTGTCGTGACCGGCGTGTAGGAAGTAAATTGAGTTATGACGCGTCTATGAAGTAGCTTTGAACAACTTCGCAAGACGATCAATATCGGCAGCACTCGCATCTCCGACAACAAAATATCGAAGGCCACCTTGACTCCAGGTCTCCAGGTTGAATGGCAGTTGCTTTGGCAAAAGAGAATTGTCCGCCAACTTGGCTGGCAGTGAGCGTTCCTGGAACACGAACACGGAGATATGGTGCTTCCTTATGTCGTAAATGAGATGTGCTCCTGGCGTTTGATCAAGATAGGTCATCCGGCCACCCACTAGAGAGAACTCGGTATTCTGAAGCTCCGGCAAATTGAACGCGAAGGGGATCTTCCCCTGGAACCAGGGTTTCACCGTGTGCCGATCGGTTGAAATCACATCCACCGGAGATGAGCTGGCTAACGCCGCCACGTGCAAGTCTGCGATCTCGCTGAAAACCTGAGCGCTGTCGGATCGAGTTCGCAGATACGCCGAAGTCAACGTCCCGGCCACGAGAATGACGGCTGCCGCGGCAGCCAACGTCCATCCCAGACCAAAGCTGCGCCGCGGTTTTGCAGCAATCTTCTGCTGCATGCGCTTCCTGAACTCCGCACTGGGAGCGTAACTTTTCCCAGCCGCTTGAATCGTGCGCTTCATCTGTATGCGCGAAAGGGCGTCCGCCGCGCAAGACGGGCAGCTGCGCACGTGAGCGTCGAAGCTGCGCGTCTCCTCCTCCGGAAGTTCACCATCCAGGTAGGTGTCGAGTTTTGCCTTCCAAGACTCACAACCCATAGTTCACCCTTTAGTTCACCGTTCGGTTCATCCTTTTCGAAACTGTGGTCGCAGGGCATCGCCCAACGCTCTTCTCGCACGCGATAAGCGCGACATCACCGTGCCCATCGGGATGGCGAGAGTGGCAGAGATTTCCTGGTAAGACATCTCCTCGACTTCACACAACAACAGGATCTCGCGATGTGCGAGGGGCAGTTGTTCCAGGGCTTGCCGCACGATCGTCCCATCCGAGCGCTGCAGCAGGATGCTCTCCGGCGTTTCCTTGACCGTCGGCAAGATTTCCTCTTCGCCCTCGACTTCGAGCGGCACGGTAGCGGTCGCCTTTAGCCCGGTACGGGAGGTGAGGAACGCATTCCGCAGGATCCGGTAGATCCAGGCGCGAAAGTTCGTACCCGGCTGAAACGAAGAGAAGCCTTTGAGCGCCTTGGCGTAAGTTTCCTGCACAAGATCCTCGGCTTCTTGCCGGTCATGTGTCAGCCAGCAGGCAAAGTTATAGAGCCGATCGAAGTGAGGCATGGCTAGCTGCTCAAACGATTCCGATGGCAGGCTCTCTTCCGGCATGCACACAAGAGTAAACCAGTCGACGATCTTTTTATTCCCATACCCTACAAGAAAATGCCATGGAATAAAACCGACTGCTGTCCTTAGTTGGGAATAAAAGCGAGGGGGGGAAGTTATCAGCTCAGAACGCTGAAAACCAAGGAGAGCAAATGCCAGACCAGACGCGAGATGTGATCGATCAGAAGTTGCAAGACCTCAACCACGACGGAGTCGATCGTCGCGGGTTTCTGAAGTGCATGGCATGGGCCGGTACTGGCCTGGTCTGGACCATGAGCGGCGGCATTCCGGTGTCTCGGGCTTTCGCCAAGGGCTACGGCAAAGATGCCGGCAAAGGCGCGGACTTCACATTTGTGCAGATCAGTGACAGCCATATCGGTTTCAACAAGCCGGCTAACCCGGATGTCACCGCTACGCTGCAGACGGCGATCAACAAGATCAACGCCATGCCACACACGCCGGATTTCATCATTCACACCGGCGACTTAAGTCAGCTCTCGAAGCCGAGTGAGTTCGATACGCTCGATCAGGTGTTAAAAGGAGCGTCCGCAAAACAGATTTTCTTTGTGCCCGGTGAGCACGACATGCTCACAGACAACGGCGACCAATATCTTCAGCGCTATGGGAAAGGTACAAAGGGCACGGGCTGGTCGAGCTTCGATCACAAAGGCGTGCACTTCGTCGGTCTCGTGAATGTCGCCAACTTGAAAGCTGGAGGCATGGGGTCGCTCGGGAACGAACAACTGGAGTGGCTGGAGAAAGATCTCAAGGGTCGCTCCGCCAGCACTCCGATCGTGCTGTTTGCGCACATTCCACTGTGGACCATCTATCCCGACTGGGGTTGGGGGACCGATGACAGCGAACAGGCCTTGTCCTACGTCAAGCGTTTCGGTTCGGTGACGGTGTTGAACGGCCATATTCACCAGATCATGCAGAAGGTGGAAGGCAAGGTTTCGTTCCACACTGCGATGTCGACCGCGTTCCCTCAACCTGCGCCAGGATCTGCGCCCTCGGCCGGACCCATGAAGGTGCCGGCCGATCAGTTGCAGCGGGTGTTGGGCATTACTGACGTGAACTATCTGGTCAGCGGCCGCAGTCTCGCGGTTGTCGATTCACCGCTCGCGGATTCGAGTGCTTCGGCTTCAGGGAATGCAGGCGAGGCCCGGGTGGTGGTTGACGCGATTCGTGGCTAGAGACAGACAAGAGATCGGTACTTAACGAGAAAGATCAGGCGAGAACATCAAAGTAGAGAGGAAACAGGCAATGACGAAGAACAATATGTGGGTTGCAGGTGTGGCGATGCCGGTACTGATCGGGATGCTGCTGTTGTTCGCAGTATCGCCGAGCGTCAAGGCGAATGACCAGCCCTCGGCGGCAAACGCGGCGGTGAAAATCGATAATTTCGTTTTTGGCCCGCAGACGATCACGGTACCCGTCGGCACGACGGTTACCTGGACCAACAGTGACGACATTCCCCATACGTCGGTCAGTACAGAGGGTGTGTTCAAGTCCAAGGTTCTGGATACGGATGAAAAATTCTCCTACACCTTTACCAAGGCGGGAACGTATCCCTACTACTGTACGATCCACCCCAAAATGACCGGCAAAGTCGTGGTGCAGTGAGCTAGCCACCAACCAAGTCACGCCCGGGCTTTGTCGATCATCGCTTTCCAAGTGCCTTTGGACTTGAGAATCAACTCGACCGCTTCGCGAACCGCGCCGTGCCCGGCAAGAGCTTTTGTTGTGTAGTGCGCAGCGTCTTTTGCCTCGGGGACGGCGTCACCTACGGCGACCGCCAGACCCGCACGGCGCATAAGTGGAATATCAGGTAGGTCATCGCCGACATAAGCGACAGCGGAGTCGGAAACACCCGCTTTTCGAAGGATTTCTTCATACGCCGGCATTTTTACTGGCTGTTTCATGTAGATAAACTCCATCTTCATTTCGTGCGCACGGCGGAGAAGTGCGGCGCTTTCGCGGCCCGTAATGCATCCCGTACGCAGACCGGCTGTCTGGGCCAGGGTTAACCCCTGGCCGTCATGAGCGTCAAAGGTCTTGATTTCGAGGGCAGTGCCGTCGGCCTGCGAGAGCAGAGTCACGCTGCCGTCGGTCATGGTGCCGTCCACGTCCATAAGAAGCAGTTCGATCCTTGCTGCGCGCTTCTTGAGGGCGGAAGAGATTTTAGGAAAGCGGGCCAAAGAAACCTCCAGTAGAAAAGATAAATGAAAGTCTAAGGGAAAAGCCTGGTCGATAGTACGCCAATACTGCTCCCCACCCGAGCCTGCACGACCTCGGTCGAGGAAGCCGGGTGATTATTTTGCGTACTACTTGTTACCATGAGCACTTGCGAAAAAGCGGGACCCAGTCATGAGCGCAGTCGTTGCACCGGACTCACCAAGTCTGTGGCGACCCCTGCGTGTGTCGACCTTCCGCAATCTGTTGATCGCAGACGTTGTCTCCGATATCGGCACCTTCATGCAGAACGTGGGCGCGGCGTGGTTGATGGTGTCGCTCGGCGCCGGGCCGATTTACGTCGCGCTCACCCAAACCGCCTCTTCGCTACCGTACTTTCTCCTGGCCCTTCCTGCGGGTTCTGCTGGCGATATCGTCGATCGCCGCAAACTGATTCTGTTTACTGAATCGTGGATGATGGGCGTGGCGCTGCTTCTGGCGGTCTTGACCATCGCCGGTTTCATGTCGCCCTGGCTGCTGCTGGTGTTGACCTTCGCACTCTCGGCGGGAGATGCGTTTGAAACCCCGACGTGGCGCGCCATCCTGCCTGAATTGGTGCCGAAGGAAGATCTTGCGCCAGCCTCAGCCCTTAACGGAATCGAATTCAATCTCGCCCGAGCCGTTGGTCCGGCGCTCGCGGGCGTCATCATAGCGGCTGCGGGCGTCGCCGCGGCATTCGTGGTGAACTTTGTGTCATTCTTCGGCGTCATTTTGGTGGTTGCGAAGTGGAAAAGGCCGGTTCGCAAGCGAACGGCGCCGCCGGAAACCCTGACGGGAGCCACCGTCGCGGCCATCCGCTACGTCGGCCATTCCCCCGCAATCCTCACCGTAGTGCTTCGCACTGGCGTGGTCATGTTCTTTTCAAGCTCACTCTTTGCGTTATTGCCGACGGTTGCTCGCAGCGTGAATAAGACGGCAATCGGATACGGGCTCCTGCTCGGATGCTTTGGGGCTGGCGCAATCGTCGGTGCTTTGATTATGCAGCCGGCCCGCGCCCGGTGGTCGACGGAAATCATTGTCTCCGCCGGTGTGGTGATCTTAGGATCCGTGATTGCGGCGATCGCCGCCTTGCACCGGTTGAGTACACTCGCTCCGCTCATGCTGGTGGGCGGTGCGGCGTGGGTAACCTTCATTTCCTTGGTCAACGCTCTGGTTCAGAACCTGGCCCCGGATTGGGTGCGAGCCCGGGTTCTGGCAATCTTCATCTTGGTCTATCAGGGAAGTTTCGCTCTGGGAAGCGTTGCCTGGGGCGCTCTAGCCCAACGGGCAGGCATCCGGGCTGCTCTCGTCAGTGCCGGCATTGGAACGATCGGGACAGTGGTGTTCGCGCTTTTCGCAAGGCTTCCCGATTCCACCGCTGATCTGTCTCCATGGAACCACTGGCGTATGCCTGTTGTCGTCCAAGAGCTTCGAGCTGACCTTACCCAGGGGCCGGTACTGGTCACGGTCAAGTACTCTGTCATTCGAGAACGCGAAGCAGAGTTCGTGGCAGCAATCCATCAATATGGGCGTATACGGCGTCGCGACGGTGCGTACCGATGGGGGATCTTCCGTGACACCGAAGTCGAGGATCGTTATCTGGAAATCTTTCTGGTGCATTCGTGGGCTGAACACCTGCGTCAGCACGAACGGCAAACACAAGCAGACCGCGAACTCGAGCTGCGCTTGAACAGTTATGTTGTCGCCGAGCCCGAAGTGCATCACCTTATCTATTCATATTCGAAACAAACCTAGCGCCCAACCGAGTGCCCGGCCTGCCTTTGCCCCGTGAATGCATCCGGTGCTAAACTGCGCGAATGGCTACCAAGAAGAAAACCAGCAAGAAGTCGACGAGATCGAAGAAGACTGCGGGCCGGAAAGCAAAACCCACGAAGAAACAAGTGCGGAAGGGAAGAACCCCTAAGAAGTCGGCGAAGAAGAAAGCCGCGCCAAGCACAGCAGCGAAAAAGGCGAAAAAGAAGAGCCTGAAGAAAGCGGCTAGTGGCAAGACCAAAAGTGTGCGCAGGCTGCAGGGTGCGAAGAGACCCCAAGGGCGGAGTGGGGCGGGATTCGCGCGCGAAGTGCCGGAATCGCGCTCGGGCGAGGAATCGGGAGATCTCCAAGGCTTGTCTGACGTCGAAACAGCAGATTCGGAAAGCGTCGACGAATTGATCGAGGAGGGAAACGCCTTCGAGGCTGGCGTTGTGTCCGGCGTGGAAGACGCCGAGAACGCCGATGAAAGCGAAGTTCACACGCATGAGGTGCCGGAGGATGACGTGCCCGCCGAATACCTCGATGAAGACTGATTTGCCGTGAAAACCTAAAAGGCGAGCCAGCTTCCTAAGCTACGGCCAGGTAGACGTAACGCAGAATGAACAGAATCGTGAGTATCCAGATCAGCACGTTTACCTCGCGAATCTTCCCAGCCGCAGTCTTCACCACCGTGAAGGAAATCAGACCGAGGCTCAGACCGGTTGCGATGCTGAAGGTAAGAGGCGTAGCCAGCATGGTGATGAACGCCGGGACCGCCTCGCTGAAGTCTCTCCAGTCGACTTGCGCAATGGATTGCGTCATCAATACGCCCACTAGAATCAAAGCCGGTGCCGTCGCGTAGGCCGGAATCGCGCTGGCCAGCGGCGAGCAGAAGGTGGCCAGCAGGAAGAGCGCCGCGACAGCAACGTTGCTCAGCCCAGTACGAGCTCCGGCAGCAACTCCGGCCGCACTTTCGATATAGCTCGTAACCGTAGAGGTTCCGGTCAAGGCGCCGACAACAGTCCCCACGCCGTCTGCTACCAGGATTCGGCCAACGCGGGGAATCTTGCCATCCTTGACGAAGCCGCCCTGCTCGCACACTCCTACCAGAGTGCCGACGTTGTCGAAGAGATCGACGAAGAGAAAGGCGAACAGGATTTCGAGCAAGCCGAGATGGGCCGCGCCACGAAAATCAAGCTGTAAGAAAGTAGAGGAGGGATGGGGCATCGCGAAGATCGCCGTGGGCCACGTTGCGATCCCGCGAAGAATTCCGACCAGCGTGGTACCAAAAATACCGATCAGGATGGCGCCATGCATTTTCCGCGACATGAGGACCAACGTCAGGCCAAGGCCGAAGCAGGCCGTCTGCACTTCTTTGTCAGCGAAGCTGCCGAGCCCGACAAACGTAGCCGCATTCGCCACCACGAGCTTTGCGTTCCGCAATCCCACAAACGCGATAAACATTCCAATCCCCGCGGCTGTCGAGTGCTTCAGGCAGTCGGGCATGCCGTTAACAATTTGTTCGCGAATCCGCGTCACCGTGAGCACGAGAAAAAGTACGCCTGAACAAAAGACCACCGCCAGCGCCGTACGCCACGGCACATGCATGGCGAGGCAAACCGAATAAGTGAAATAGGCGTTCAGAGACATACCCGGCGCTAACGCGATGGGATAGTTCGCGTAAAGTCCCATGACCAGCGTGGCCACGGCAGCGGAGGCGCAGGTCGCGAACACCACCCCCTCCACCGGCATTCCCGCCTGGGCAAGAATCTGCGGATTCACGACGATGATGTAGGCCATCGTGACAAAGGTAGTGAGGCCACCCAGCATCTCCTGCTTCACGGAAGTGTGATTCTCGGTGAGCTTAAAGTAGCGATCGATCAAATCGTTCCCCCAGGGTTGACGCTGGCGCCACCGACTCAGTATTCGATCTTATTACTCTTGTTTTCCCACGCACGAAACGCCGCTAACGCCTCTTCGCGCATCATCTGAATCATCGGAATCTTGCGCTGCGAATGCGGTTGGGCGAGCTCACGGTAGATCAGTGAATCGTCAAACCCGATCCGGGACGCGTCCGCATCGGCGTTGGCAAAATAAACGCGAGAGATCCGAGCCCAGTAGATTGCTCCCAGACACATAGGGCAAGGCTCACAAGAGGTGTAGATTTCGCAGCCTTCGAGGTCAAAAACGCCAAGTCTCTTGCAGGCCTCGCGGATGGCCACCATTTCTGCATGAGCTGTCGGATCATTGGTGGAAGTGACCTGATTCGCGCCTTCGGAAATGACGGCGCCGTCTTTCACCACAACCGATCCGAAGGGTCCGCCGCGTCCCGATCGGACGTTGTCAATCGAGAGCTGAATGGCGCGGGCCATGAAAGGATTGTCCATGTTCGGTTCTTGTTTCGATTATCTATCTGCAACGTCAGGATATGCCGGCGCCAGCAACCCGAGAACTCGCGGATCATTCGATATGGCAGCCCTCTCTGGGTGATGCTTTTCAGCGCCAGCTTTAACTGCGTCGCCTGTGGCCATCACTTTGCCCCGCTTGATCGGCGGATCTTCGCGTAGCCAGGCTTGATCACAGAATAAATGAAGTCGCAGCGCTGTCGATACGGCAAGAATGCGCTCTTCATCGCATTGATCGTGATCTTCTCAAAGTCATCCAGGGTCAGACCAAAGGTTTCGGCTGCGGCTTCGAATTCCTGCGTCATGGTTGTGCGGCTCATCAGCCGGTTGTCCGTATTAAGAGTCACGCGAAATTTCTCCTGATAAAGAATCCGGAAAGGATGCTCTGCCAGACTCGGCGTGGCGCCAGTGTGAACGTTGCTCAGCAGGCAAATCTCCAGCGGGATGCGCTTATCCAGAACATATTGAGCCAGATCGCCCAACTTAACTGCCTTGCCGTCCACCACGGCGATATCGTCGATCAACCGCGTCCCGTGTCCAATGCGGTGCGCTCCGCAATACTGAATGGCCTGCCAGATCGATTCTTTTCCGAAGCCTTCGCCGGCGTGAATCGTGATATTGAAATTCTCGCGCTGGATGTAATGAAACGCATCGACATGCTTCTTCGCCGGAAAACCGCCTTCTTCGCCCGCCAGATCAAAGCCGACCACGCCTCGCGCTCGAAAATCGACTGCAAGCTCTGCCATTTCGAGCGAGGTGTTCATGCTGCGCATCGCACAAATAATCAAACCAGAGGAAATTCCGAAGTCTTTCCGTCCCCGCTCCAGTCCTTTCAACACTGCCGCCACAATCTGCTGATGGGTCAATCCTTTCTGGGTGTGAAAAATGGGCGCAAAACGGGTTTCAAAATAAACAACTCCTTCTCGGCTCAGATCCTCGGCTTGTTCATACGCGACTCGCTGCAGTGCCTCTTCGGCCTGCATCACCGCAATCGTATGCGTAAAGCCTTCCAGGTATTTTCCGAGACTCCCTTGATTCGCCCCGCGGAAGAACCACTGGGAAAGCGCATCGGGATCTTCAGTTGGCAGGCCAGTGTACTTCGCATCTCTGGCCAGCTCAATGACAGTTCGCGGCCGCAGTACGCCATCCAGGTGTTCGTGCAAAAGGACTTTCGGAAGGCTCTGCAACAACTGTTTCTCAAATTTCATGCCGGGTGAAATGTTGCACGATAATACAACAGTTCTCAGACCAGATTCTCGACCATCCAGCGCGCTGCGGCTCGTTGTACAATCCCACCCCAGTCTGGCTCACGAAAGGATCGGCACAGCATGGAGCGCATGGCGCAGGAGTTCTCCCCGAATGCCGACTACGGTCTGCGTCGCGAGATTCTATCTCCCATGGAAACGCTTGCCCAGTCGGTCTCGACGATTGCTCCAACCACTACGCCTGCAGCCACCATCCCTTTGGTTTGCGCGCTCGCCGGCAACGGCACCTGGCTCGCATATGTGCTCGCGACCGCGGCGGTGCTGCTTGTCGCACTGTGCATCGGCCGCTATGCACGCCATTCAACCTCACCCGGTTCGCTCTACACGTACGCTTCAATGACTCTGCCCCCATGGCTTGGCGCAACCGTAGCTTGGAGTCTCCTGCTCGCCTACGTAGCCACAGGATCCAGTGTCATCGGCGGTTTCTATCACTATGCGAACTTGCTGTTGCGCGACGCGACGGGCCATGTTTACTCAGCTGTATTGCTGGCCACTCTAGTCACCGCCGTTTCGATATGGATCGCCTACCGCGACGTAAAGATCTCAGCGCGCCTGATGCTCTGGATCGAAGCGGCGTCTGTGACCGTGATTGTGATCGTGGTCGCGCTGCTGCTGGTACGATATGGCTGGCATTTGGACTGGGATGAACTGCATCTCCGTGGCATGACTGGCAGTGGACTTCGCCTCGGGCTGGTGTTGGCTCTCTTCAGCTTTGTTGGTTTCGAGAGCGCGACCACTTTGGGCTCTGAGGCGCGCAACCCGCTGCAGACGATTCCACGCGCCGTCATCCAGAGTGCTGTTCTCGCCGGAGCTTTCTTTACAGTCTGCGCCTACGCGGAAGTGCTGGGCTTCCACGCTGCGGGGCAGGAGCTAGGCACCAGCCAGGCTCCAATGCATGTTCTCGCCCGAGTCGCCGACGTCCCGGTGCTTGGATTGCTGATCGATATCGGCGCGCTCGTCAGCCTGTTTGCCGGAACTCTGGCGTGCATTACCGCGGCAGCGCGTGTATTGCTGCTGATGGCACACAACGGGCTCGCCCATGGTTCTCTGGGCAAGGCGCATATTCAGAATCAAACACCCAGTCGGGCCGTCGTCATCACCGGAGTTGCTGCACTGCTTCCTGTCGCCGTGCTCGCCGTCCGCGGCGCCAGCGGTTTGGATGTTTATGGCTGGCTGGGTTCACTGGCGACTTACGGCTTTATCGTGGCTTATGCGTTGGTTTGCATTGCCTTGCCGCGTTACTTGCGCGACCACGGCGTTCTTCGTCCCGGAGCGCAGATTATTCCCTGGCTGGCCGGGCTCGCCATGCTGCTTGCGCTGATCGGAAATTTCTACCCCGTTCCCGAAGGACCGTATGGCAAGCTGCCTTACATCTACCTCGCCTATTTGATGGCCGGACTTCTGTGGTTCGTTCTCCGCGGCCGCAGAAAAGGCGCTGCGCTGGCTGGGAGCTGATGGCGGAAAGGCGCGACTCCCCCCGATCCGCATAGTTCATCATCGCAATAAAAATATCTAATCTAGGTCAAAGAAAGTTTGACTGACGGAACGCTTTATTTCCGCAGGCAACTCGTGTAAATTCGCTCAGTCGTTTTGCGTGCTAACGGCAAACCATCCAACTCTGCCGAGTCTTTCGAGCAAGATGCCGCGGTCAGGTCATCGGCGGGCCGTCCTGCACGAGCGTGCTTACAGCCTTGCGCGAGGTCACTATGCCAAAGCGAAACAGAATTGGACTCGCCGCTCTCCTGGCCGTGTCGTCCCTGTCGATGCTGGTTGTTCTTCAACCTCGCGTTCAAGCGCAGCAAACCTTGGGCGGCATAACCGGCACAGTCACCGACAAGACCGCCGGCGTTCTGCCCGACACTGTAGTCACCATAGTTGGCGACCAGACAAGTCTCACACGCACTCAAAAGACGAACCTGAATGGGAGCTACGATTTCGTCAACCTGCCCATCGGCACCTACACGCTCACCTTCGCTCACGACGGTTTTGAAAGCGAAAAGATTCCTTCCATCACGGTACAGGCCGACCGAACTGCCACCGTAAACGTCACGTTGCCCGTCGGCAAAGTGGGCACTGTGGTTGAAGTGCAGGCCGCGCCCCTGATGAACGCGGTCGACACCACCAACGGCTACATTCTCGAAAAAGACCAGATCGACGCCGTGCCGCTGCCCACGGGCAGCTTCACCGGGCTGGCCATCCTTTCTCCCGGAGTGAGTGCCGAAGTGCCCGGCGGTACCGGCGCTAACAGCGGTCTGGGCAATCAGCCGATCTGGGCCAACGGTCAGCGCGACACCAGCAACACTTTCCTGCTCAACGGCGTGGATGCCAGCAACCTCTTTAACGGCAAGAGCACCAGCCAGGTGAATTCGGCCCGAATCGTGAATAACACCGGAGTCGGCGGCCCGGGGTCGAGCACCAGCGCCGAGCCCATTCAGAGCACAGCGTCGGTCTATCTCGCCGTCGGCCAGTCACTGCCCACACCGGCTCCCGAAACGATTCAGGAACTCCGCGTGAATACTTCGATGTACGACGCGCAGCAAGGCTCAACCAGCGGCGCCCACATCGACATGAGCACAAGCTCCGGAACCAACGACCTTCATGGCGCCGCCTATCTGCACCGCGGCACTGATTGGTTGAACGCCGCTCCCTATTTCTATAACCAGGATCCCAACATTCCCGCCAACCAAAAGGTTCCTGAGCTTCACCGCTATACTCTCGGTGGAACCCTCGGTGGCCCGCTCATCAAAGACAAGCTCTTCGGTTTCGTAAGCTATCAGCATATTCACGATTCGGATCAGGAAATCGGCCTCTCGCGGCTGATGGTCCCATTGGATTTCAACCCCGGTTTTTGCGGCACCTCCAGCCGCCAGGGCGCGGCCTTCTCGACTTGCCTGGTTAATATTGCGAACAATGATTTCCTCACACCAGTGGGTTCCAGCCCAATGACCGTCGGGCAGATTAATCCCGTGGCCCTCGCCCTGTTTCAATATCAATTTCCCAACGGACAATACATGGTTCCCTGGGCCGACGGCATCACCCCTACCGCAGATTTTCCCGAGAATGCCGTGGTCCCCGGCACGGCGTATTTCACCACCGATCAGGTGGTTGCGAATCTCGATTGGAACCAGAGCGCCAAAGATACGATTTCCGCGAAGTATTACTATCAGCACGATCCCAGCATCGCTCCGTACGCGTACTCCAACGTTGCCGGTTTCACGCAAAACCTCGATGCCGGCAGCCAGGTGGCCTCGCTCACCAATACGCAGATGCTCCGGCCCAACCTGAGCGTTGCGGAAGTTCTCGGCATTCTGCGCGAAAAGGTCTACAGCACCATCGGACAGCCTTTTTCGCCGCAGCAGGTGGGCATCAATACGTTCGGCTCGCCATATTTCCCGGGCATGGCGATCGTTAATATTCTGACCAACCTCTCAGAACCGGTTCCGAACGACTTCCTTACGATCGGCCAAGGCTCCGCATCGCAAGGGGCTTTCACTGGAGTTTTTCAGAACCGCATCATGCCTTCGGCCAACGCCATCTGGAGTCATAGCCGCCATACCGTCACCTTCGGCGGCAGCTATTCCCACACGCAACTCAACGCGCGCGATGAAAGAACCAATCAAGGCATTATTTCCAGCGCCGATTTCGGTCAGTTTCTTCAGGGATTGGTTACCACCAACGACGATTTCACCACCACCAAGTTTCTTCAAGGCAACGCCAACCGCTATTACCGGGCCGGGCAAACCGGCGCCTATCTTCAGGACAAGTTCCAATTTCACTCCAATCTGAGCTTGACCGCGGGCCTTCGCTTCGACTGGGACGGCGGCCTGACCGAGAAGTACGGAAGGATCTTCAACTTCGAGCCCTCGCTGTATTCCTATAACGCCGTCACCGACACGCTAAACTCTAACGGCATTATCATTGCCGGTAACAACAGCCTTTTCCCCACCAAGGGCGTCAGCAATACAACCCTCACCGGCCGCCAATGGGGCCTGGCGCCGCGCATTGGCGCAGCTTGGAGCCCGAAAAAATTCAATGACAAGGTTGTAGTTCGCGTCGGCACTGGACTCTACTACGACCGTGGCGAACTCTTCACTTATCTGTCACCCGGCTACGCCGCGGGCGTAGTCAACGGTGGACCTTTCGGTGTCAACCAGACACCACCCTACGTCAACGCACAAAACTGTAATCCTTCCACCATTACTAACTTTTACCTTGACTACATCCCCACTTGTCCCGCCCCCTATTCGCTTTCCAATCCTTGGGGAACGTCTCTGGGGCCTGCCCCCACCGGCAATCCGGCCAACGTCGATAATTACATTCCTTACACTACCGCGCCCGGAACCGGCGTCGCGGCTGCCATTTCACAAGGTGCGCAGCTCTTTTCTTTTGCCAACTACAATCGCGCCAACAAGCTTCCCTATACCATCAACGAGACATTTGATGTGCAATGGCAACCACGCAACGATCTCGCCATTGACATCGGCTACGTCGGGAACTTCGGTCGTCATGAGATCATTCCTCTTCCCTTCAATCAGGCGCAGATTGCTACGCCAACGAGTCCAGTACTTGTCGGCTCGCCCTACGAGCAGTTCTACACCTACGGCTACACGGTTTCGAACTCGACCACCGGTAATCCGCTCAGCCTGCAAACCTGCCCCCCATCCCAGACAAGTTGTTCGATGGTCACCACCTACGAGGGCGGCAACATCGATCTGCGCGTCCCTTATATTGGCTATTCGGCCGAGTCGGAAACCTACAAGGCGGCCGGAGTCTCTGCCTACAACGCTCTGCAAGCCCACTTGGAGAAGCGCATGAGCCACGGTTTGCAACTCGGGTTTTCCTACACTTACTCTCACTCTCTCGACGAGCAGAGTGCGATGGGATTGTTTTACAACGGCAATAATCCGCTCAATCTGCGCTCCGGCTACGGTTCGTCCGACTTCGACCGCACTCACATCTTCAACTTCAGTTACCTCTATCAGCTTCCCAAGTTTTTCCGCGAGTCTTCGTTCAAAGGCAAAGTGGCCAATGGATGGGCGTTCGAAGGCCTTACCGTTATCCAGAGCGGCCAGCCTTACAGCATCATCGATTACTCTGGAGCCGTCGGCAGCATCTTTTTCGGCACCTCCGACGGCATCACCAATCCTGTGGTCCCGCTTGCTCCAGGTTGCACTCCCAAGAATGCAGTCACTGGTCTCTCCGGAGCCGATGCCTACTTCAATCTCAGCGCCACTGCGCTCAAGCCTTCGTGCTTCACCTTGCCTCTGCTCAGTCCAGGTGACCTGAACGGCGGAATTCCTCAGGGCGACACATTTGAAACGAATTTTACTTCGGGCGAACGCAATATCTTCCGCCAATCCTGGCAGCGGGTTGCCGATATCTCTCTAGTGAAGGTCACGCAGCTCACCGAGCGGCTGCAGGCACGCTACAGCTTCGACGTCTTCAACTTCACCAACACCGCCAGTTTCGACGTTCCAATCGACGACATTACGCAAAATGCTGGCTATGATGACTTCCCCGTACAAGGCACTCCCGTTTTGCCCACCGGATGCGGCACGGCTAACCCGGTAAACAACTTTTATAGTTGTGGCGTCGGTTTGGGGGCGGTGAACAAAACCATTGGCAGCCCGCGCCAGATCCAGATGACCCTGCAGTTAAGATTTTAGGAGGAAGGTTCCTGCGGTTGGCCAATGTCTTCGTTCCAAACCTCAGGATGCCGTCGAATATATTCACTCAACAGCGAAGCACACTCTTCAGAATCGAGGTCGATCACCTCAACCCCCAGCGAGCGCAGCCAATCCACTCCGCCCTGAAAGTTGCGGCTCTCCCCGACAATCAGCGTGCGGAAGCCAAATTGCCGCACCAGCCCGCTGCAATACCAGCAAGGCGCCAGGGTCGTAACCATGATGAGTTTGCGGTAGCT